>ERZ894223.1056-NODE-1056-length-21235-cov-84.435316_pt1 | contig 21235 bp, 11 predicted proteins | sample MGYA00380293_ERZ894223 | MGnify/ENA primary metagenome ERZ894223 (study PRJEB32331, sample SAMN06328445) | human gut metagenome | biome: human gut microbiome; feature: stool | host: Homo sapiens | collected 2014-11-05 ...
TTTTCAGACTTACAAAGCTATATGCTTAATCCCCCCTGGTTTATCGGGTGAGCCGAAATAGCCTCACGCTGTGGCTTCGAACACACCTCCAGCTTCTATCATGCCTTCCGCAAAGCGTACGGTGTGACGCCTAAGGACGTGAGAAGAGGAGTCGGGTTGATTGAGAATTGATAGGATATTTAATCTTGGATACAAAAAAAGGAGGCTCGAATAACGAACCTCCTTGACTTATTTGTTGAATTATTTACAGCTTTTTATGATTGTGAGCGGTAAACGGGGTTCGAACCCGCGACCCCCAGCTTGGGAAGCTAGTGCTCTGCCAACTGAGCTATTACCGCGTTAAGCGAATAATGCTTTGGCATGTTTTGAGCCGATACCCGGACTCGAACCGGGGACCCACGCATTACGAATGCGTTGCTCTACCAACTGAGCCATATCGGCCAAAACATTGTCGTTTTTCTCAAACGCGATGCAAAGGTATATAATTTTTTTAAAAGTGCCAAATTTTTGTACGCTTTTTCTAAACCTTATTCTTCCGCTTTCTTCCTACTCGTACACCTCGTCGATGTCGTAACCCGTGTTGTATTCGGTGTCGTTCTTGCAAGGATCGTAGCCTTCCGGAAGGTCGAATACGGCGTTGGGGTCGTAAGGCAGGCTCTTGTCCCTATATACCTTCTTCATAAAGTAAGCCCATATAGGCAGCGCCATCGTCGCACCCTGACCCATACGCATAGAGTCGAAGTGAATGTCACGGTCCTCGCCGCCTACCCAGCAGCCGCTGACGAGCTGCGGTGTGAAGCCCATAAACCATGCGTCAGAGTTGCGGTTCGTTGTACCTGTCTTTCCGCCAATTTCGCCAGTAAAGTTATATTTATAGCGCAGACGGCCTGCCGTACCTCCGTCGACGACACCCTTTAGCAGCACAATCATCTTGTATGCGCTTTCTGCACTTATCACCTCGTTCATGCGTGGCTGGAAGGCTGTGATGACATTGCCCTCGTTGTCCTCTATTCTGCTCACGAAGAGCGGAGCGGTGCGGATGCCGTTATTGACGAACGTCGTGTATGCGCTAACCATCTCAGCCACCGACACCTCGCACGGACCAAGGCATAACGACATAGAAGCATGGATGTCGGGATTGTTTATGCCGTAATCGTGGAGCAGCTGTACGAACTGCTGCGGATTTAGCTTGCTCATAAGATAAGCCGAAACCCAGTTGCTCGACTGTGCCAGACCCCACTTCAGCGTCACCATCTCGCCAGCACGTCTGTGATTGGCGTTGCGTGGAGTCCAGGGACGACCTGCCACCATATATGTACGCTGCGCGTTAGGGGCATGATCGCACGGTGAGAAGCCGTTCTCCATAGCAAGACTGTAGAGGAAGGGCTTGATGGTGGATCCCACCTGACGGCGTCCGCCCATAACCATATCGTACATAAAGTGCGTATAGTCGAGGCCTCCTACGTATGCCTTCACCTCGCCCGTCTTCGGATCCATACTCATAAATCCGGCACGAAGGAACGACTTGACGTAACGGATGCTGTCAATAGGTGTCATCGTAGTGTCAAGGTCGCCGTGGTATGTGAAGAGCGACATGTCCGTAGGCGTATGGAACGACTTGTGAATTTCCTCGTCAGAAGCTCCTGCTGCCTTCAGAGCACGATAACGCTCGCTCTGCAAAACGGCACGTTCCATAATCTGATTGACCTGCTTCTTTGTCAGAGCCGATGAGAAAGGAGCATTGGCTTTTCCTCGTTTCTCCTTGAAGAACTCGGGCTGGAGGAATCGTGCAACATGATTATATACCGACTCCTCTGCGTATCGCTGCATACGTGAGTCGATGGTTGTATATACTTTCAGACCGTCGGCGTTAAGATTGTATGGTGTGCCGTCCTTCTTGAAGTTCTTGTTACACCATCCGTATAGCGGATCAGTCTCCCACGCAATGGAGTCGATGACGTACTGTCGCTTGTTCCATGACGGATACTTGGCTCTGTCAGGACGTTCCGCCGACATATATATACGCAGGAACTCACGCAAGTACGGAGCTGTGCCGTCCTTGTGATCTGTACGGTGGAAATTAAGAACAAGAGGTTCGTTGGTGAACTCGTGGTATTCCGATTCTGTTATGTATCCCGCCTTTCGCATCTGGTCGAGCACGACGTTGCGTCGCTCCGTGCATCTCTCGGGATAACGTACAGGATTAAACAAAGACGGATTCTTACACAGACCTATGAGCGTGGCAGCCTCGCAAGCCGTCAGATTCTTCGGTTCTTTATTAAAATATGTATTAGCGGCTGTCTTTATGCCCACTGCATTATGAAGGAAATCAAAATAATTAAGGTATAGTGCTATGATTTCCTCCTTAGTATAGTTGCGCTCCAGCTTCACGGCTATCATCCATTCAATGGGTTTCTGCAATACGCGCTGCAGCGTGCTGCTTGCTGTCTCCGAATAGAGCTGCTTGGCAAGCTGCTGCGTAATGGTCGATCCGCCGCCTGCGCTTGCCTGTCCCATGAGTCCGCGCTTAACGATGGCGCGTCCAAGAGCGATAAAGTCGATGCCTGAATGTTCGTAGAAGCGAGCGTCCTCCGTAGCCACCAATGCCTTTACAAGGTAAGGCGAGAGGTTGGAGTATTGCACGCAGATGCGGTTTTCGCGGTTAAAGTTCCATGTGCCCATAACCTTGCCGTCAGACGAATAAATCTGTGTGGCAAAGCGGTTGATGGGATTCTGCAAGTCTTCCACGGGAGGCATATAACCTATCCGTCCGTTCCAAATGGCAACGAACGCAAATACGCAAACGCTGAGCACGGTGCCCAGTAACCCCCAAAGGAAATGTACGAATTTCTTTCTCATGAGTAATGTTCATCAATGACTTAATTGTGCAAAATTAGAGAAAAATCCCGAATTACAAGCCTTATACAGTAAAAAACAAGAGAAATTCAGAATATCATGCCGTAAGCTTGTCGTTGTATTATCAAAAAAACGTGAAAAGATTAAATATTGCATTTCAGTTGCATTCTATGTGAAAAAATATGATTACCTTAGCAAGCGAATTAGGAAACAACCATTAACTCTAAATAAATGATGAGACACGATTTTGTAACAATCGCAGACCTTCCCAAGGAAAAATTGATGTATCTCCTTGAGATGGCGCAAGAGTTCGAAAAACATCCTAACCGAGAACTGCTGAAAGGAAAAGTAGTGGCGACGCTTTTCTTCGAACCCTCCACCCGTACACGACTAAGTTTCGAAACTGCAGCCAATCGTCTTGGCGCACGCGTAATAGGTTTTTCGGATGCGAAAGCCTCAAGTGTGGTAAAGGGTGAGACGCTCAAGGATACAGTGCTCATGGTGTCAAACTATGCTGACGTCATCGTAATGCGCCACTTTGTGGAAGGCGCTGCACAGTACGCCAGTGAGGTTGCTCCGGTTCCTATCGTTAACGCCGGCGACGGCGCACACATGCATCCATCACAGTGTCTGCTCGACCTTTACTCTATATACAAGACTCAGGGCACACTGGAAAACCTTAACATCTACCTTGTCGGCGACCTGAAGTACGGACGTACCGTGCATTCGCTCATCACGGCAATGCGCCACTTCAACCCGACATTCCATTTCATAGCACCTAAGGAGCTTGCCATGCCTGAGGAGTATAAGATTTACTGCAGGGAGCATAACATCAAGTTTGAGGAGCATACCGAATTCAATGAGGACGTTATCGCCAACGCTGACATATTATATATGACCCGCGTACAGAAGGAACGCTTCTCCGACCTCATGGAATATGAGCGCGTAAAGAACGTGTATATCCTTAAGCGCGACATGCTGGCAAAGGCAAAGCCTAACATGAAAGTGCTCCATCCTCTGCCAAGAGTGAACGAGATTGCTTACGACGTGGACGAAAGCTCACACGCATACTACATACAGCAGGCTGGCAACGGACTCTTTGCAAGAGAGGCAATCTTCTGCTATGTCCTCGGCATCAGCCTTGACGACGTAAAGAACGACAAGACAATAATCTTATAAGAAAGCTATGAACACAAACAAGACAGAACGTCAGGTGGCCGCCATCAAGAACGGCACCGTTATCGACCATATACCAGCAGAGAAGACTTACGAGGTGGCGAACCTCCTGGAACTGCAGAAACTGGAGAATCCCGTAACCATCGGATATAACTATCCCTCAAAGAAAATCGGCAAGAAGGGCATCATCAAGGTGTCGGACAAGTTCTTTACTGACGAGGAAATATCACGCTTGTCTGTCGTGGCGCCAAACGTGGTGCTCAACGTCATCAAGGACTACGAGGTGGTGGAGAAGAAGACAGTGGAAACTCCGGACGAGCTTCGCGGCATCGTACGTTGCAACAACCCTAAGTGCATAACCAACAATGAGCCGATGAGCACCGTTTTCAACGTCGTAGACAAGAAGCGTGGCATCCTAAAGTGTCATTACTGCGACAAGGAACAGTACATCGACAAAGTTGAATTAGTATAAACGTAACAATAAAAACACTAACCCAAAACAACTAACAAGTTAATTATGAAAAGAGACCAAGAGATTTTCGACTTGATTGAGAAAGAACATCAACGTCAGCTTAAAGGCATCGAGCTTATCGCATCTGAGAACTTCGTCAGCGACGAGGTAATGGAGGCAATGGGATCATATCTCACCAACAAGTACGCTGAGGGATATCCCGGCAAGCGTTATTATGGCGGCTGCCAGGTGGTAGATCAGGTGGAGACATTGGCCATTGAGCGTGTAAAGAAACTCTTCGGAGCAGAATATGCCAACGTGCAGCCTCACTCTGGTGCACAGGCCAACGCAGCAGTGCTTCTCGCGGTGCTGAAGCCGGGCGATACCTTCATGGGTCTGAACCTCGCACACGGTGGTCACCTCTCACACGGTTCTGCCGTTAACACATCAGGTATCCTCTACAATCCCGTAGGCTACGACCTCAACAAGGAGACTGGTCGCGTGGATTATGACGAGATGGAGCGCCTTGCCATCGAGCACAAGCCGAAGCTCATCATCGGTGGTGGTTCTGCATACAGCCGTGAGTGGGATTACAAGCGTATGCGCGAAATAGCTGACAAGGTGGGAGCTCTCCTTATGATTGACATGGCTCACCCCGCAGGTCTTATCGCAGCCGGACTTCTCGACAATCCAGTAAAATACGCACATATCGTCACATCTACAACCCACAAGACTCTTCGCGGTCCGCGTGGTGGTATCATCCTCATGGGTAAGGACTTCGAGAATCCTTGGGGTCTCAAGACACCGAAGGGTGTTACGAAGATGATGAGCCAGCTGCTCAACTCAGCCGTATTCCCTGGTCAGCAGGGTGGTCCGTTGGAGCACGTCATCGCTGCCAAGGCTGTTGCTTTCAAGGAGGCATTGCAGCCTGAGTTTAAGGAGTGGGCATTGCAGGTTAAGAAGAATGCCAGCGTTCTGGCTGAGGAGCTTATTAAGCGTGGCTTCACCATCGTAAGCGGTGGCACAGACAACCACTCTATGCTCGTCGACCTTCGCGATAAGTATCCTGAACTCACAGGTAAGGTGGCTGAGAACGCTCTCGTTGCTGCTGACATCACCGTCAACAAGAACATGGTGCCGTTCGATACACGTAGCGCTTTCCAGACATCAGGTATCCGTCTCGGAACTCCTGCCATCACCACACGTGGTGCTAAGGAAGACCTTATGGTTCTCATTGCAGAGCTCATCGAGGAGGTTCTCAACGATCCTGAGAACGAGGAGGTAATCGCAAGCGTTCGCAAGAGAGTGAACGAGACTATGAAGTCATATCCTCTCTTCGCTTACTAATAGCGAGAAGAATATCGTAACTTAAAGAGGCGGACGACCATTAGTGAAAAACACTACTTGGTCGCCCGCCTTTGCCTTTTATATAATCAAGATTAAAAGCTTAATATATATGCAAGAAATCATACAGTATATCATTGTGGCTGCCGTGATAATCGTCGCCATAGTTTACGTAGTCTATCGTGTAAGGTTGGCGTTTCGAAGCAGCCGTTCGGGATGTTACGGCTGTAGCGGATGCGCTCTGAAGGAGCAGATGAAGAAACGGGGCAAGAACGGCAAGACGCAGCTACGCAAGCCCGATTGTTTTCATTGACAGATTGTGGCTTAACGGCGCTGCATCTTTATCGTTTCTGCATTTTCTTCATTGGTTCTTCATCTTACTGCTTTCGCTTTACTCCTCTGACAGCCTCTGCTTCAAGCGGATTGTCCGGCCAGTAATGCTTCGGGTAGCGGCGTCTCAGCTCGCTCCTTACCTCAAAGTAGGCGTTCTGCCAGAAGCTTGCAAGGTCGCTGGTCAACTGCACTGGCTTGAATCCCGGTGAGAGAAGTTCCATAAGAAGCGGACGCCGTCCACGGTCAACGCAGGGTGTGGAGTCCATACCAAAGCACTCCTGCAAGCGTACGCTAAGGACCGGAACCTCGGCACCCTGACGGTAGTCGATGCGTATCTTGCTGCCCGTAGGCACCTGAATGTGCGTCGGAGCAATCTCGTCAATCTCTCTCTGCTGTTCGTAGGGGATGATGTTCCATATCATCTCACTCAGATTCAGTTTCTTAAGTTCGGCTGATGAAGTGCGCAGCTTGCCGCCGTCACGCAGATAAAGAGGCAACCATTCTGCTGCCGTCTGCATAAGATGCTCGGTTGATACGTCCGGCAACATCAGTTCGGGATGCCATTGCGCCACTTGCGCCACGCGCCTTTGCAGACGTGCCACATCATCGTCGCTCCAATCCAACATGCTCAGTCCATCCTTCTTCATGGCCTCGCATACAATGTCCACAGCCTGTTCCTCGTCGATGTCCTGGATGGGTTGGCTGTTGAGCGTCAGCTTGCCGACACGCCATTCGCGTTGCGCCACAAGTCGTCCCTGTCGCGAATCCCACGACACATTGTCACGACGTATTAGCATACTCTCATCTATGTCTTCTTTATCTATCGGCGCTGCTAAAAACACGCGTCCTGCGCTTCCTGCCGCATCATACATTGACGCCACAACAATCCATTCGTGAGCCGTAATGTCATCCTTACCGTCTATACGCACCTCTTTTCCGTTCGAAAGACGATACGTTCCTATCTTGTCGATAGCCATTGCTATGCGTTCGGGATAGGCAAAGCATACGAGCTGTCCCACTTCGGACGGCACAACGTCCGTATTGTCCTCATCCACACGAACCATCCTTCTGTATTCTGCCGCAATCTTCGATATGCGAGTCCATCCTCCCGGCTTGCCGTTCTTCCGCATGCGACGCAATACGGAGATTCTTAACGACATATCTGAGCTGCCCGAATCGGTCATCGGGTCTTTCTCCTCCAGCAATGCCGCAATGTCGCAGGCAAGCGCACGCATGCGAGCCGAACCTGCACCAAGAATCATCCTCGCTATACGTGGATGGCAGGGTAGGGCAGCCATGCGCTTTCCTGTCGGCGTGACAACCCCGTCGTCCGTTATGCCACCCAGCATAACCAGCAGCGCATGTGCGTTAGCCACGTTACGTCTTGGCGGGAGCGTCAGCCAAGGCATGCTCATTATGTCAGTTTCGCCGAACGAGGCAATGCTGAGAAGCGTCGGAGCAAGGTCGGCGTCCTCTATCTCCGCATGTCTGTGCTCCTCCATGTGTGTCTCAGCAGCCTTTGTCCAAAGACGCATACATGTTCCTTCTGCCACACGTCCTGCACGTCCTGCGCGTTGCTCCGCCATGTCGCGGCTTACCGTTGTCACCTCCAGATGGGTAAGACCGGTGCGCGGATCGAAGACCGGCTTACGATACAGGCCTGTGTCCACAACCGTCCTTACGCCTTCAATGGTGAGCGATGTTTCGGCAATAGGCGTAGCAAGCACCACCTTCCGCTCGCCTTCCTTTGACGGAGCGATGGCACGCTGCTGCTCGGAAGGCGTCAGATTGCCGTACAGAGGCACCACCGTAGCGCCTTCCAACGACGGCGAAGCGGACAAAATCTCACGACACCTTTCTATCTCGCCTTGTCCAGGCAGGAATGCCAGAATGTCACCCTCCTCCTTTTTGTATGCCTCAATGACAGCCTGACACGTGGTCCTTGCCGCGTCACGTGGGTCGATGTCGTCCTGCGCATAGCGGATAGTCACAGGAAACATGCGTCCCTCGCATTCCACAAGGGGAGCGTCAAGGGTGTCGCAAATCTTCTCTGCGTCTATCGTTGCCGACATCACAACTATCTTAAGGTCGGGACGTAACACGCTTTGCACTTGACGAACAAGGGCAAGCGCAAGGTCGGAATTGATGCTGCGCTCATGAAACTCGTCGAAGACAACGACGCCTACACCGTCAAGCGTAGGGTCGCTGACCACCATACGCGTGAGAATGCCTTCCGTCAATACCTCAATCTGAGTGTCGGAAGAGACACGGTTCTCAAATCTTACACGATAGCCGACTGTTCCGCCGACATTCTCTTCCAGTATGTCTGACATGCGTGAGGCAATGTGGCGAGCCGCCACTTTTCGCGGTTCGAGCATCAGTATCTTGCCTTCACTGACGCCGCCTGCCAGCATGGTAAGGGGTAGGAGAGTCGACTTACCCGCACCGGGTGGAGCCGTGACCACCAATGAGTCATGTGAGAGAAGAAGGTCGTTCAGCCTTTCTGCCACGAGAGATGCAGGCAAGTTGCCCGAGCGTTCAGTTATCTTATGTATGTCTATCTGTCTTGTCATTTCCTTTATAATATGATATGTTAGTGCAAAGTTACGTATTTTTGTCGTTTTCCCGACATATAATCAGCCACAAGGCGGAATGCAACCAAGTTGCGACCGACATTTTATACTTTTGCACCTGTAAAAAGAACCATAATAAAAACATAATTATGAAAGACGAAACAAGAAAGCATACTCATCATCACCATGAGCATGAACATCAGCATGAACACCACCATGAGCATGGCGGGATGAAAAACAGGATAACCGTAATATGCCTTACGGCATTGCTTCTGGCTGGCGCTGTATTTATAGAGAAAAACTGCGACCTGCCTACATGGCAGATGCTCCTCGTTTATCTGGTGCCGTATCTTCTTATCGGACACGGCACATTGAAGGAGGCGCTGGAAGGAATATTCAAGGGAGATATGCTCAATGAGGACTTCCTTATGTCCATAGCCACTATCGGCGCATTGTGTATAGGATTTCTGCCAGGAGCAGAGACGGAATTTCCTGAGGCTGTGTTCGTTATGTTGTTCTTCCAGGTTGGCGAACTCTTTGAAGGATATGCTGAAGGCAGGAGTCGTGACAGCATTTCGCACCTCATGAACATCCGTCCTGACTATGCCAACGTGGAGCGTGACGGAACAGTGAAGAGTGTGTCGCCGGAGGAAGTGACCATCGGCGAGACCATTGTGGTAAAGCCGGGCGAGAAGATTCCGCTTGACGGACAGGTCATTGAAGGCACGTCGTCGCTCAATACCATTGCATTGACAGGCGAGAGCATGCCGCGTGAGGTGACGGTAGGCGAGGATATTGCCTCGGGATGCATCAATCTTAGTGGAGTTCTCCGAGTGCGTACGTCAAAGACTTTCGGTGAGAGCACAGTGTCGAAGATTATCCGTTTGGTGGAGAGCGCAGACAAGAACAAGTCGAGAAGCGAATCGTTCATCACTAAGTTTGCACGCATTTATACGCCTATAGTGGTGGCGACGGCTTTGCTCTTGGCTTTCATCCCCCCGTTCTTCGCTTCCACAGGTTATCTTGAGAGCTTCTCCGTATGGCTCCATCGTGCCCTTATCTTCCTCGTTGTCTCATGCCCATGCGCCCTTGTCATAAGTGTGCCGCTGACATTCTTCGGAGGATTGGGAGGAGCTTCACGCAAGGGCATCCTCATAAAAGGCAGCAACTACATGGACACTTTGGCTAATCTCGGAACCGTGGTGTTCGACAAGACAGGTACGCTTACGAAAGGCGTGTTCGCCGTGGAAGCCGTCCATCCTGACCATTTCGATGCCAACGAGATACTGCATCTTGCAGCACACGTGGAGCATTATTCCACTCATCCCATCGGTGCTGCCTTACGTGAAGCTTTTCCCAAAGAGGCAACCGACGGCTGTCATGTGACGGACGTGGAGGAGATTGCCGGACGTGGCGTGAAGGCAAGAATCGGTGGCAGACTTGTGGCTGTGGGCAACTCCAAGATAATGGAAGACATTGGAGCTGAATGGCATAACTGTCATCGTACGGGCACAATAGTGCACGTGGCTGTAGACGGAGTGTATGCCGGACATGTGGTCATAAACGACGTGGTGAAGGAGGATAGTGCGGAAGCAATATCTAAGTTGCGCGGCCTGGGAATCAGCCGTACTGTCATGTTGACAGGCGACCGAAAGGAAGTAGGCGCTAAGGTGGCAGAAGAGCTGGGCATCGACGAATGTCATGCAGAGCTGTTGCCGGCTGACAAGGTGGACTGCATGGAGCGTCTCATTGCGGACAAGCCGGAAGGCAAGACATTGGCGTTTGTCGGTGACGGCATCAACGACGCTCCCGTGCTGAAGCGTGCCGATGTGGGCATTGCCATGGGCGGTCTGGGTAGTGATGCTGCCATAGAAGCTGCCGACGTAGTGCTCATGGACGACCATCCCTCGAAGATAGCCACAGCCGTGGAGATTGCCCGACGCACCATTGCCATAGCAAAGCAGAACGTATGGTTTGCCATCGGTGTGAAAGTCGTCATCCTGCTTCTTGCCACCGTCGGCCTCGGCACAATGTGGATGGCTGTGTTTGCGGATGTAGGCGTAACAGTACTGGCTGTGCTTAACGCTATGCGAGCATTGAAAGGATAAGAGTACTATTGGTATTGTTTGACAACCGAAATGAGCTCTCGTATCAATTGGCATGAAGATTCGCAACAGTTGATACGAAAGCTCATTTCATATATTTCTCATCCCCTAAACTTGCGCTTTTGCACCATAATTATAGCTATACGAAATCGCGCGATGATTGCACCATTTATTAGTTCCTATTTTTCTTCTCATCGAATATTCGTTCGTAAGGCATCTTGTATTTGGCTTTCAATTCCGATTCTTCGTTTATCTTCCTGTATAGCACACTTAAATTAATATACTTTGTTGCCGGCGTTTCCGTGATAAACTTCATCAGGACATTGTATGACCATGTGTCGTCATACGACATCAATGCCTTAGCCATTTTACTAGTGGAGAAGCCTACCATATAAGGTAATTCATTGTCTTTTCTCGTCCAGCGATTGTCATTATAATTTTTGCATGACTCCTCCAACAATGGCTTGAATGCTTTGTCAGGGAAATAGCTGACAGCTATAAGCGCAATATCACACAAATAGTCGTTCTGATTCCATTCTTTCTCCACAGGAAGTGCGTCTTGACTATAATAATCCCAATATAAGGGTTTCTTTTTCAAGGCATCCATAATGACGGGAATATCTTCTTTACGACGAAACCGAGCCATATAAATCAAGGCATAATTGTTATATCCATCCATATAGTTGCGCTTGGCTATGGAATATAGTTTCTCTGAAAGAGGGGCATTACAGTAGAGCTTCCTGAAATAAAAGAACGAATAAATCTTTGGGGTGTTCAGCAATACGCTGTCCATCCTTAACGAATCGTTAACGTCCAATGATCCGTAATAAGGATAAAAATGCATAATGTCGAACATTGCCTCCATCATGGGTTTGTCATAGTAGGCTCTACCCTTTGAGTTATTGTATTCGTCATCATAAATAATGACGTTCCGCATGTCATGGATGTGCCTGAGAGCCACATCGCAACTCAATGACGGATTCTTCTCACGCAATATTCCGAACGCATACATTTTGACAAACGTTGAAGGATGGTTTTCGATGAAAAAAAGAAGTTCCTTCTCAGTCAACGTTTTCTTCAGCTGCTCCCTACAGCGAAGTGCACCAGGAAACTGAAACATATAGTTTGGATAATAATACACCACCCTATCTGTTGCATACACTATTTTATCAAACAGTACATATTTATCCAGACTGGGAGCCATGACCCAGCTGATTATTATCGAACAAAATGATAATCCCAACAATATATACATGAAAATGTCGACCGCTTTTTTCATAATTTTTTATATTTTCTTCCATCTATCATCTTATGAGGGCGGTTCTTTTTATAATCAAAATTATAAGACCCCGGTAATGATGAACTTTTATAATTTGCAATATTTTTCCCATTTTTATATGCCTTCCATACACCTCTCAAATCACCAGGAACAATTGGACTTTTTATTGTTGTAAACATATCAACGCCTTTATAATCAGAGACATCTTTACCTTTATTATTATATTTATAAGCCCATACCTTAAAATTGCCATTAGGTGCAATAATAGTAACATTCTTGAAACGTGGGTCCATAGAAATTGCTTTTGCAAAATTTGACGTCCTACACATATAAAGGACAATGTATAAACCGTTTTCTTTTCCTTCTTCAAAAACCCTTGATAATTCTTTATCATTTTTAATTAGTTCATAAAATTGATCACAAGTAGTTATATTTTCATTTTTATTCATAAAACCCATTGCATTGGTAAAACCATGTGAAAATAGATTAATTACATTATCACCTCCATCTTGAAAAGCTTTAAAAAATGCATGCGAAATGACATTAGGGTCTTCGTCTTTCAGTGGAGGAAAACAATTCCTTTTGATTTTTCCGTCAGTATCTATATACTTAATAGGGTTACAATCTACATAAGCATATGGACTTATAGAATAATTAATTTCAGATTTAGCATCAATTACGCTCCAAGTAATATTCTCTATATCATACCATCTTGCTTCATGATCCTGCATGTTCCATCCGTACATCGTGTCAAGTTCCTTGCCTATGTACTTGTATTTGTTTCTGCTCACGCCACAGCGGTCGCCCATCAGTGCGCCGAAAGGGTAATAATGGTTCACCTCCTCGATGTTGCCGTTACCGTCCACTACGAGACGGTTGCTGCCAAGATGGTCCTTCACATAGAAATGCATGACTATGCCGCCACCTTCATCCACACTTGCGTAGCCGCCGTCGAAGAGGATGGTGGAAAGCCTGTCGTCGTTGTAGACGAGATTGGAACAGTAATGGTAATTGCTCTCAAGAGAGCTGACCATGGGAGACGCGACATTCTGGCTTTGGAGTTGAGCGCAGCAAGATTATGCATGTCATTATCTATCTATTAATAAGAAGTTTTGATTAACTGGACAACAATCAACCATTGAAATCGGAACTTTAAAGTTTGTTAATATACGCAACAGGAAAATTATATCACAGCCTTGCATTTCTTTTACTAATGCGCTAAGTTTATCAGGCAGTTGTTGTAGGTCTGCAAATAAAGAATCCTTTAATTTGTATAGTTTGTGCTGATCAGACAATTTTGATAATATGTATCTCTCTTTTTCTTCCGTTGTTTCTAAAACTGGAGGGTCATTCGGTATAAAGTCACGTCCATAATGAAGTCCATATTGCTCATAAATATAAATATATACTCCTTTAAGAATTTCCATCATCGTTGTATTGTCACACTTTGTTTTTTGAATTATGCTACAGACTTCCTCAACAACACCCCTCCGATAAGCAAAACCTTCGTTTTTTACACAATAGGCATTACTATTCAAAACAACAACACATTTTTCTGGATAATGAGGTTGATAGCATACTCTAAAAGTATAGATACCATTTTTTGATGCGCCTCCAAATGTATAAACAGAATCTATCAACACTCTCGCATAATAGGGTTCTTCATAGAAATTGTACATCTTTGCCACTACATCACTTGGCAATTCTATGCCCACATTATTTATACGATATGCAGTTCTTGTCTTACATGGTCTGCCTGCATAGCAAGCACACGACAAGGACAATAAAAAGAGTAAGATGAGATTTCGTGATATTCTATTCATTTTTAAGTTCCTCCCTATATTTTTTTTCAGTTTCATTTGCCTTCTGTTCATATTCTGCTTTTGTTCTTTTTCTACCTTTATATGAAATTTGCGCATCTCTTATATCCATATGAACCTCATTGGAATCTGTCGAATGTACTGCCTCATGCGAGCATTCTGCCCCTAAAGCGTTTCCCAATGACAAACCATAATTATCATCATCAGGATCATTCATTGATTCTTTAATATTTTTCAAATAAAATGTTATGAACATCGTTGTGGAAGAATACTTACCATTCTTAAGTCTTATACTGCTTCCATCTTTTGTTGTTTGCTGTGTTTCTGCATAAGTTATTTCAAATTCTGTTTCCGTTCTTCTTCTTGTGTCGTCTTTTTCATTAAATATAAGATGTATTGAAGTTGCCGATTTAACCATCTTTGACAGCATCTCTTTACCAGTTCTTGTTCTAATCATACTATTAAACATTTCTCTTGTATACTTTGAAGCATTAGGACTAACTAATAGCTTCCCCTTATCATAATATATTACAATCTTTCCTTTTTCTAAAACTTTCATTCCATCATAATCAACATACCTACATGGGTTATTTAAACAACTTGCATATGGACTTGTATCATAATATTTTTCACATAATTTATCCATACTCCGCCATACAATTCCAACCGGATCATACCATCTTGCTTCATGATCCTGCATGTTCCATCCGTACATCGTGTCAAGTTCCTTGCCTATGTACTTGTATTTGTTTCTGCTCACGCCACAGCGGTCGCCCATCAGTGCGCCGAAAGGGTAATAATGGTTCACCTCCTCGATGTTGCCGTTACCGTCCACTACGAGACGGTTGCTGCCAAGATGGTCCTTCACATAGAAATGCATGACTATGCCGCCACCTTCATCCACACTTGCGTAGCCGCCGTCGAAGAGGATGGTGGAAAGCCTGTCGTTGTTGTAGACGAGATTGGAACAGTAATGGTAATTGCTCTCAAAGGTTTTCACCGTGGGCGTCACCATACCGTTTGTCTTGATATTTGAAGATGGGGTTGGCTTATAGGGCAATACCTGTGAATTGCCTTTTTTGTATGTAGAACGTAATTTTGTTCCATCTGCCGAATACGTGTAGCATAACTTGTTGTCAGAGTTTCCCAATACATTCGGCTTGATATTTATGCATTGTGGCAGGTCCTGCACATTGTAGTCAATGCTTGTTATTCCCTTGTTGCTGTCCGTCAGCATATTGCCGTTGGCGTCGTATGTATACTCCGTCTCTTCATTGGCGGCATCGCGGAAGTGCATGGCTCCGCTGTAGTTAGGGCTTTCGTCTGCAGCATCGTCTATCTTCACCACTTGGTTGCCTTCATAGCTGTAAGTAAGGTCGTCAATGGTTCCGTAGTCGCCACTGTCGAGCAATCCTTCACGACGGAGTGTAAGGATGTTTCCCATAAGGTCATACTTATAGGAGGTGGAGAAATGATTGTTAAGCTTGCCGTTTTCGAGATAACCGGCAGCTGTAAGACGCGACATTCCGTCATAGCTGAACGTATAGCCACGCTTGCCGTACGTGTCGCTCTCGTCGGCTACGGACCAGTCTATAGCCGAAATGTTGCCGCCGTATTGCGGCGTAGAGCCATTGTGCGGCTGCTCATAGAACAGGCTCTCCGTATAAAGGGGAGTGCTGATGCGTGTGGGCATACCGTGTAGGTTGTAACTGTATTCGGTGGCAAGTGACGCAGAGCCGTTACGTCGGTCTGACTGCAGACGTCCCAGCTCGTCATACCGGTTGTCTGCAAGCGTTACGCTTTGGCCGTTGTTTATGGAATAGCGGGTCTGCAGTGGACGGTCAAGGGCGTCGTAGGTATAGCCATAGCTTTCTTCCGCCGTCAACTTACCCGCCGCTGTGTGCGTAACAGCCACGGACAACGGCTTGCCGGAGAACGTATATTCTGTGACGGTACGGTCTTTACCGCCTAATATGTTGGAGGTCTCTACACAGGCAATGCGGTCTTCACTATCGTAGGAGACGACGGAGCAGATCTCTGAAGGCGTGGCCTTGAATTTGTCAGCGGGAGAAATTAGATATACAGTAGTCGGTTCAAGCACAGCTGTCATCGTACCTGTCTTCAAGCCACGTGCATTACAGTTGCCCGTACGGTTCAAGCCTTCAAACTGCCGTAGAGTCAGGAACCGATAGTCATCATAATAGTCGGCTGTCAATAAAGACGGAGCCTGCAGCACAATATTGGGGCAATATCCCGTGCTGCAGATTGAGGATGCCGCATTGGCATAGTCCGTCTTGGCAACACGTACGAACATACCCTCCACATCCGCCGCGTCAGGCGCATCACACAGACCTTCCACAGCGGTACGTCCGAAACGGTCGGGAATGGAGAAATTCCATCTGTTTCTTTTGCGCAGGTTGCCGTCCTGACTGAACACGGCGTTTCCCGTAATGTCATTGATGTAATAAACGGGATCTGCGCCGGGAAGCTTCTTTTCCACAAGAAGCATGCGGTCGTCGTAGCGATAGAAATAGGCATACTGACGGAGGGGTACACATGAGCGTATGTCCCAGGAATTCCCGCCTGTTTCCGTCATGCCGTCCAATGCCGGCGGAAGGACAAAACGCAGTTTGCCCAAAGCGTCATAAATGTAATAAGTGTCAGCCGTAAAGCCTCTGCTGCCATCCAAGACATGGCGTTCGAGCACCTTGTTGCCTTTCCAGTCCGTAAAGGTCAATACGGTACGGTTGTCTGCATCCACAGTCTTGACAACAGCCAGCTCGCCGTCAGCATAACTGCCAAGGGTGCGGAATGTATAGTCGTTTGACGGGACAAAGCGCTGACAACGATACATAGCGTCGGACTGTCTGTTGCCGACAAAGGATGTGGTGTACGGTCGTTTGCTGAACGCGACTCCCGGCTGAAGGATGCGCACAGCTTCTGCTGATGGGGAAAGCTCGTATTGTGACTCCTTGAAAGCAAGACTGTCATCATACTCGGAGGAAGACTTTCCGAGAAAATCGCGTCGGGATATGGGACCGTTAGCTACACTGCAAGGAACAGCCAGCCATTCCTTCACGGTACGGTCCAGCGCATCGTATTCGGTCATTGTGGCAAGGTCGCGACTGTCCGTTGAAGCTCCTTTGGCTACGACGTTTACAGGACATCCGAAAGAGTCGTAATATGTTGACGTGGTGACGGACGTGCCTTTTCCTGCTGACGTATAGGTATGCTCTGTCACCGAATTACAGCCTTTCAGCTGCTTCTCTGAATATATGGCGTAGTCGTAGGATTTCACCACATTGCCGTCCGTGTCTGATATCGTTGACAATCTGCCGCCGTTATAACCATAGCTGACGGTGCGCGTGTTGGGATAGGATATGGCGGTACAGCCCACAAGAGGCCTGTAGGCGTATCGTGTGACGAGCACTGAATCCGAGGACAACGCAGCCTCGGCTGCCTTTGGGTCTGCAGTAACAATGCCGCCCTTTATTGCAGCGACGGGCAATGATGCCTCCGTGTCCCACATGTACGATGTGGGAACGCCGCTGTTTATGCGTGTGGCGAGAAGATTTCCGCGACGGTCATAGCCGAGAAATTCCTGCCGTGCCACTTCCGTCCCTCTGTGTGTGATGCGGGAGAGGGAAGGAAATACGCTAACGTTTGTTCCGAAATAGGCATAGTCGTTCCTGACAATGACGGTGTCATTATCGTCAGATATGTACTTTTCCATAACCGGAAGCATACGCATGCCCTTATCGCTGACAGCCTTGTAGAACGCTGCATTCATATTGGCGGAGCGATACCAGTTACGCTCCACCGTAGAGTTGCCACAACTCAGGCGTACGGACTGCAGGACATGCAAATCTGAAGCACTGAGGTCGTCCGTGGAGGAAACGCCGTAAAGATTGTTCTTCTTGTCACGGCCGTCATACCGGTATGCTGCCGCTACGGTACGCGATGTTCCGTCTTCGTTAAAGGTTGTCACTATGGTTGAATCCTTGAACAGACGCCCGCCGATAACAGAAACGGGGAAATAGTTGAAGTCATTGTTGCTTTCATAGACTTCACGTGGAGTGCCTGCCGTTACAACGCGTGTGAGGCCCTCTACATACAGACCCGTATTTATGGGGGCGTCAAGGTCTGTGCTGTAACGGTTGACAGTGCGTTCCATAGGCTCATAGCCATTGTCCGTGCAGCGATAGGTGGTCTTGCTGACAAGCGGGGCCTTCTCCCAGAATGACTCCCGTACATGTCCGTCAAGGCGTTGCGGACCGAAAACGCGTTCCGCACAGACATACGCATCGTCATCCGTACGGACGGTCCGGATGGGATAGCCTAAATAACGTTCTTTCCTGTACTTCAGGTCGTCGTAGAACGGAGCATTGACGATGTAAGTGTCTTTTACATTGGACGTGTCAAACATGTATTTTGTCAATATCGGCTTGTCCAATGACGTGCCGCTTGTCTTCTCCGTGACACAGCCATAGTATACGGTGGCGTTTTCAAGTTGGGCTCCGGGAGTGCGGCATGAAGTGGTAAACGTAGCGCCGGTTGTGTAGCTGGCTTGCATACCCTGATAGATGATGGTGCCGCCGAGGGAAATGAATGAAGAGGGTCTGAGGCTCTTCAGCGGAAAAGTGCATACGGGATTGCTGTAGCTGAACTCACGGATACGTTTGCGCTTTGTTATCGGGTCGGTTACGGTGACTGACTTTATACGTAGACCTATGGAGACATAATAGTATACCGAATCTTCGACTATCGATTTAAATTCCGAACCGTCAGTACCCGGAATTAGCGGGGCTGGTCCTTCATTCCAGTCTTTACTCCACTTTTTGTTGTTTTCCGATGGTTTTACGCCTATGTCCGGGTTGTTTCCTGTTCCGGTGTTATTGGCAGAGACTTTCTGGTCGTTGGGAAGGAGAAGCGAATCGCATGCGCTTTGCTCATACTCGAAAGTTGTCGTAGTTCCAAGACCGTCTGTTATTTTTTCCAGTGTGTAGCCTTTCGCTGAATTAAGATACGGGATACGCAGCATGCTGATCTTGCCGTCAGTATCAAGAACGCTGAAACTTGTCCTTTTTGGATGGGAAGAGTTATAGTTCTTGTATCCGAACAGGTCAGTATGCTTCGATTCCGTTCCATGAAAATAATCAAACTTCTGTGTGTCTATAAGTCTGCCTCCGTCATTTACAGATATGCCGCTGAGCAATACACGCCCGTCATTTGTGGACGTGTAAGTGAACGAGACTATTCTTACTGTTTCACTGTCAGGCGAGAGCACACTCATGCCATTGATGGTGTGATAGTTTGTGGAAGAAAACTTGGCATTACTGAACTCTATGCGGCAAGTACGCGAAGAGATGGCGGCAAGGATACGCTTGTCGGGATACTCGTTATGGACGTACGGCGACAGTTCCTCACTGCTGTTGCCCACACTCTCCGTAACATTACCACGGGTGGGCTGGCTAAAGCTACGGTAGTCTGCGGATTTCTGAAAATCGTAGCGTGAGAACGGCTTATGGGAATACTTGTAACTGATTGTGTCAGTGTTGTTAGCGGTTATAATACGGCTGAGATACCATGCCGTTACCGCTTCATAACTTTGGCCATTTGGGCCGAATGTATGGTATGTTAACGGCACGTAATTGTACCTTGTATGCTCACGTTCCGTGAAGTAATAACGGTCGCCGTCGGGTGTGGTAATACAGAAATTGCGTACACCTTCGTCTCTGCTGTCACAGAAATCGATGGCCAGGTCGGTTTGAGGCAATTGCTGTATACTGTTGCCTTGTATGATGAAACTGCCTGAATAACCGGCAAAGCTATAGCTGTAACGGTCATACCACGTATCCGCAGCGTAATGCAGAGCCTTGACAAGGAGAGAGGTGTTAACGTTATCGTCATTATATGCTTTAGATTTGGCTTGCTCGTCAGGGACGCCGATCACAGTGCGTGATATGCATCCTCCTCCAAGCAGCGACCATCCGAGACCTGTCTCGCAATGTTCGTCGTCTGCCTTGATGCCTGCGGCGTGGTACGAAAGGGCTATGGGCAGACTGTAGCCGCCGACGGACATGGTGTAAAGAGGGATGTTTACTGAGAGTACGCCGGTGTTGAGGGCTACGGGGTGGTCCATATAACGGCGCATCCGGGCAGCTTCAGGCGAAGGCAGCACGGTGCCGTCCGAAAGCGTATAAGGCACATTCAGAGTGCCGTCCTTGATGAGTTCGGAGGCAGAAGGATTCTGCGAATATGCAGCAGGAGACACAAATATAATGGAAAGTACAGCAAGTATCGTATACTTGACAGACCAAGGAAGATGCCTTACCTTTTTCATACCTTACATTTTTATGAATTGAACTACAAGGATTACTGTATGTTGAATTTCTCGGACGACACGCTGCCGTTTGCATTGATGTAAAGGACGTACTGGCCTCTTGGCAAACCGGCGCAGCTGATGTCTATGGAGTTATTCTCGCCTGGCTGGTAGTTGCCTGAGAAGGAACGGAATGCCATGCCCTCAGAATTGGAAAGGACGAAAGACACCGATGCCGGGCTGTTGACGGTGAACTCCACATGTATGTTTCTGCCGCTATCGTCCATGCTGCAATGATAGTCCATAATATTGTCGCCGGCCGCCTCTGACGGTTTTCTGTAAGGCACATACGTTCCGTCCTTTACCTTCTGACGTACCTCAATGTTTGCCTCGTCAAGGTCAAGGTTTTCCTGTTCTTCGAGAGGACTGTATAAGGAATATTCTGCCACAGCCTCTCCTCTGTATGAATACAGGCAACGTTCCGCCACGGGATAACGATAGCCCGGTGCGTACCATCGGTAAAGGTCTTCCTGCAATACTAAAGAGTCGCCACTTATGCATGCCCGAATGCTGTCATCCGTAAAAACGCCGTAGTCGGACGGCACTTGCTCACGTGGAAAATACATTACGTTCTCACGGCGGAGCGCATGCAGGCATATAACATTATGCAGCGTGTCACCGTCTGCCGTTACAAGAGACCCCTGCTCGTCTGCGCTAAGCGAATAGCTGCCACATGAGCGCACACGCAGCTTGTCGCAGAAAGTGCCAGTGCCATGGAACATTCCGCTTATACGATCGCCATAATAGATTGGGAACATGAGATATGTCTGAGGCAGGTCATAATGTATATATGTCTGATTGTCCTCCCTTACTGAAAGTTTCAAGGCGTTGTTATCAAGGGAGAAATGGTTTAAGGCATTCCGTTCTGAAAAGTAAATATTGCAGAGAGAATCCTTTGACTGGTAGAATTTCTGTA
>ERZ894223.1063-NODE-1063-length-21114-cov-7.237571_pt1 | contig 21114 bp, 19 predicted proteins | sample MGYA00380293_ERZ894223 | MGnify/ENA primary metagenome ERZ894223 (study PRJEB32331, sample SAMN06328445) | human gut metagenome | biome: human gut microbiome; feature: stool | host: Homo sapiens | collected 2014-11-05 ...
CTGCGGCTTGTCGGACACACTCCGTGAGTGTCCAAACGTGGCCAAGACACGGAATGGGATGCCAGCCACAGCATGGAAGAAATACGTGAATTTTGCTTCAAAGAATTTGCCGCCGTCTGTTTATTCTGGAACTTTTTTGTTCTCTGGTTTTCTGGTAATATTACTTATCACTCCAAAGAGGTCTATGCTTATTGTGGCAATTCCTTTTTACGCCAATATTATGCCGCCTGACCGGCACTGCTCTTTCCAAACAGCTTCTTTAAGCAGCTGAAGGCAACCAGAACGCCGAGCACCATTAAAAGTACGGCAACGATGAACTGCAGTCCGTCGACAAGGAATGTCGCCTGACCGCCCGCGATGTTTTTCACCAGAGCGATCGTCTTCTGGATGAGTGCGGTGAACGTCACGGCGAGCATGGCAAACATCGGTATGTAGAGCGTCCAGCCGGTGCGTCCGGTTGTCTTTAAGAAGACTGCCAGTGCGATCAGGACGAGTGCGGCGAGAAGCTGGTTCGCGGAACCGAACAGCGGCCATACATTGTTATATCCGCCGAGTGTCAGCAGATAGCCGAAGAACAGGGTGATGACCGTGGCAAAATATTTATTTGTCAGCACGCGCTGCAGCGGAGACATTTTTGCCGGATCGGTCGTGTCGCCGTAGAACAGTTCCTGGAAGGACATACGCCCGATACGTGCGACGGAATCCAGGGAAGTCAGCGCAAGCGCGGAGACGCACATGGTCATGAAGACCGTGGCAACCTGTACCGGAAGACCAAGCTTCTCGAGGAAACCGGCAACGCCGGAGGAGAAGATGGCGAACGGAGTTCCGTCCGGTTTGGTTCCGTTTACTGCAACAGCGCCGACAACGACGAGGGAGACAATGCCTAACAGGGACTCAACAACCATTGCGCCGTAGCCGACCATCGGCATATCTTTTTCGTTGCTGATCGTCTTGGAGGACGTTCCCGAGGAGACCAGGCTGTGGAAACCGGAGACGGCACCGCAGGCGATCGTGACGAACAGTGTCGGGAAAAGGCTGCTGCCGTTTACGCTGAAGCCGTTAAAAGCATTTAACTGCATGGCAGGATGAGCGACGAGAACGCCGACCACCGCGCCGATGATCATGCCGAGCAGCATGAACGTTGTCATATAATCACGCGGCTGCATGAGAAGCCACATCGGCATGACGGATGCCAGAAACAGGTAAGCCATGATAATGTAGATCCAGGCGGATTTGGTGGTGCAGATTGGAAGCGCCATACCCACTGCAAACATGGCAACGAGCAGCGCGATCGCAACAACCGCTTTTACCACTTCATTCATCTTGCCGACATGCTTCTGGATCAGACCGAAGACAACGGCGACGACGATAAAGAGCATGGAGATGGAAGCAGCGGCGGAGTTTGCGTAGGAGGTCTCGGCAGTCATGCCGTCCACGCCTTTTCCGACGAACGTACCGGCAACCATGTCCGTGAACGCTGCAATGACAAGCAGGGTAAACAGCCAGCAGAACAGCATGAAGAGCTTCCGTCCGGTCTTGCCGATATATTTTTCAATAATCATACCCATCGACTTGCCCTCATTTTTGACCGAGGCATACAGCGCGCCGAAATCCTGTACCGCGCCGAAAAACAGACCGCCGATGATCAGCCACAAGAGTACCGGCACCCAGCCGAATACGGAGGCTAAGATCGGACCGGTGACAGGGCCGGCGCCTGCGATGGAAGAAAACTGATGAGAAAACACAGTAAATCTGGAAGACGGGACATAATCCTCGCCATCCTCATGGGTGTAAGCGGGAGTCTTGGCATCCGGATCAATGCCCCATTTCTTTGCCAGCCAGCGCCCATAGAAGAGATAGCCGGCACCCAGTGCTACGATTCCGATTAAGATAATCACTAAACCATTCATTTTTTTTCCCGCCCGAAGGCGGCTCCTTTCTGATAGATCAACATTGGGCAAAGAGAAGGATGGCATTTCTGTAAAACAAAAACGCCCTCGTCCTGCTGCACGAATGTGCAGTCAAAGACGAAGGCGTAAGCTTCCGCGTTACCACTTTGCTTGTCGTAAAAAACGACCTCTCAATCTCATCTTTGCGGGCGTAAGCCTGCAGCAATAAGCTTCCCTGTAACGGGGGAATCCCGGTGACACCTACTTGGTTCAGTGCACTGCTCGCAGAGGATAGTTTCTGAAATCGCATACCGTCTCACACCGGCCGACGGCTCTCTGTGATGCGGGGAATCAGGAAACCGTGTTCTGTTCCTTGCATTTGCTCTTTGTTTGACTATGACAATAGCACTGTGATGTGGAAAAGTCAAGCGCAAATTTTTAATATAAGAATCGGTAAAGACGGTTGACAAATAAAAAAACATAATATATAGTATTCCTATCAGAACAGTATGAGAAAGGAGCGCGGCTTCTATGAAACAGATATTATGCTTTGGAGATTCCAATACATACGGATTGATACCGGGAACGAAAGACCGCTATGACTGGGACACCCGCTGGAGCGGACGGATCGGGCAGCGGCTGTGGGAGGATGGCTGCCGCATTGTCGAGGAAGGACTGTGCGGACGGACGACGGTTTTTGATGATCCGTTGCGGGATGGCAGACGGGGAACGGAGCTTTTATCTGTGATCTTAGAGACGCATAAGCCGGTTGATGTGGTTGTGCTGATGCTCGGGACGAACGACTGCAAGACGATGTACGATACATCGGCGGAGGTAATCGGGAGAGGCGTGGAGCGGCTGCTCGATCAGATTGGGAGCAGTGCCCCGGACAGTAAGATCCTTTTGATGTCCCCAATCGCACTCGGCGCGGGTGTTGGCGAGGCGGGATACGATCCTGAATTTGATGAACACTCCGTCGCAGTGTCAAAGCGGCTGCCGGAGGTTTACCGACGGATCGCGCATGAGCGGGGCATCTCATTTCTGGCGGCGTCCGCATATGCGAAGCCGAGTACGGCAGACCGGGAGCACATGAATGAGGAAGGGCATGCCGCGCTGGCGGAGGCAGTGTATGCAAAGCTAAAGGAAATGCTCGCCGGAGAGAAAGAGAATGCACAGATCCCGGCCTAGGTGGATCCTGCGGGACGATAACGGCTGCTGAACCGCCCGGGAGCAGACGGCATAAGATAACAGCAGAAGACGCTGCTGCGCGGAGGAAGAGACATGGCAGAGAAAAATCTGGATTTTGACACGGTCATTGACCGGACACATACCAATTCACTCAAATATGATTTTGCGGTACAGCGGGGAAAGCCGAAGGACGTGCTGCCGCTTTGGGTTGCCGACATGGATTTCCAGGTTTCTTCCTATATACAGGAGGCGCTCTCTGGCAGCGTGGCGCACGGCATCTTCGGCTACAGCGAGGCGGAAGGCAGCTACTTTGAGGCGGTTGCGGGCTGGATGAGTCGGCATTACGGATGGAACGTGGAGGAAACCTGGCTGGTCAAGACGCCGGGGATTGTTTTTGCGCTGGCACAGGCGGTGCGGGCGTTCACCGAGCCGGGTGACGCGGTGCTGCTGCAGCAGCCGGTCTACTATCCGTTTTCGCAGGTAATCCGCGATAACGGCAGGAAGATTGTGGATAACACGCTCGTGCAGGGAGAGGACGGAAGATACCGGATCGATTTTACGGATTTTGAAGAAAAAATACGCAGCTGTAAGGTGAAGCTCTTTTTCCTCTGCAACCCGCACAATCCGGTCGGACGCGTGTGGACAAAGGAGGAGCTTCTGCGGCTGGGAGACATCTGTGAAAAATATGGAGTGATTGTGGTCAGCGATGAAATCCACGCGGATTTCGTCTTTGAGGGATCGCATCAGGTACTGGCGGGTCTCAAAGAAAGCTACCGGAAATTTGTGGTGACCTGTACGGCACCGAGCAAGACATTTAACCTTGCAGGACTTCAGGTCTCCAATATTTTTATCCCGGATGATGCGCTGCGGCGGAAGTTCGAGCAGGCGGTCGGGGCGTCCGGCTACAGCCAGCTTAACACCATGGGGCTTGTGGCATGTGAGGCGGCGTACCGGCACGGCGAAGAGTGGTATGAAGCGGTGAAAGCATATATCCGTGAGAATCTTGCCTATGCGCAGCATTTTCTGGAAGAACAGATTCCGCAGGTAAAGGCGGTGAAGCCGGAGGGAACGTATCTGCTGTGGGTGGATTTCCGCAGCCTGGGGCTCTCAGGGAAGGAGCTGGAGGATCTGATTGTAAAAAAAGCCGGACTGTGGCTGGATTCCGGAGATATCTTCGGCGCGGCGGGAAGAGGCTTCGAGCGGATCAATGTGGCATGTCCGCGCAGCGTGCTGACGGAGGCGCTGGAGCGGCTCGCGCGTGTAGTGCGGGAAAAAGAACCGATCGTGTGCAAATAGGAACCACTTATGAAAAATGGGGTGCAAAGGCACCTCATTTTTGTTATGTTAAATACAGTTCTTGAGGACACGAAAACATGCCGGCAGAGGAAGACATTTCGGAGAGGAGGAGCATGTGAAAATCAATATTGAACTGGACAATGCACTGGAGGAGACCGAGGTACTGATCCGGGCAGCGAAAATGACAGAGGAAGTCAACGGAATCTTAAAAAAACTGGAGGAGCCGTCGGTGCAGATGATCTCCGGTTTTGCGGGAGACACACTGGAGATACTGGAGCAGGCGGATATTATCCGCGTATATGCGGCAAAAGGAAAAGTCTATGCGGTGACGGCAAAGGGCGAATATCTGCTTCGGATGCGGCTTTACGAGGCGGAGGAACGGCTGGATCAGACGCGTTTCGTACGGATCTCAAATTCGGAGATCATCAATCTGAAAATGGCAAAACGGTTTGATCTGAGTTTTTCGGGTACGATCTGCGTGAACCTCGCGGGAGGGCAGACGGCTTACGTCTCGCGCAGATATGTGGCAAAGATCAAGCGGCTGTTGGGAATATGAGAAAGGGAACGGTGAGAGATATGAAAAAGAAAGTGTTACAGAGAGGATTGTTCGGAATTCCAACCGGGATTGCGATCGGCTATGTGATCACGGTCATGATGTCGGCATTCTGGGGCGACGGCAGCTACTATCCGTGTGTGCCTGCGTTTGTGGACGCGATGGGGAGTGAGATACGGGCAGTTGTGGTGCAGACGGTGCTGTGTGGTCTGGTCGGCATGGTGTATGCGGCGGGATCGGTCGTGTGGGAAGTGGATCGATGGAGTCTTGCCGGTCAGACGGCGGCGTATTTTCTGATTACACTCGGCTCGGTGCTTCCGGTGGCGTATGCGGCATACTGGATGGAGCGCAGCGTCGCGGGTGTGCTTGGCTACGTCGCAATCTTTTGTGCGATCTTCGCCGGAATCTGGATTGCCCAGTATCTTGGATGGCGCGCAAAAATAAATCGTATAAATAAGAAAATAGCGCTTGACAAATAAGAAATAGCGTCCTATAATCAATTCATACAAAACATAGTAGTTTTATAGGAAAATAAAAAAACACCATAGAAACGGAAATGAATTGAGAACAGGAGGATTTTATTATGAGTAAAATTGCTGAGAGCGCACTGGATCTGATCGGAAACACACCTTTATTAAAGCTGAACCGCTATTCTGCGGAGGCGGGCGTAAAGGACGCAACAATCTTAGGAAAGCTGGAGTATTTAAACCCGGCAGGCTCCGTAAAGGATCGTATCGCACTGGCGATGATCGAGGATGCGGAGAAGAAGGGCATCTTAAAACCGGGCGCAACCATTATTGAGCCGACCTCCGGCAACACAGGTATCGGACTGGCAGCAGTTGCTGCGGCAAAGGGCTACCATGCCATCCTGACACTGCCGGATACGATGAGCGTAGAGCGCAGAAACCTTCTGGCAGCATACGGCGCCGAGCTGGTACTGACTGAGGGCGCGAAGGGTATGAAGGGCGCTATCGCCAAAGCAGAGGAATTAAAGGAGTCAACACCGGGCGCTGTGATCTTAGGACAGTTCGTGAACCCGGCAAATCCGGCGGCACACAAGGCAACCACAGGACCGGAGATCTGGGAGCAGACAGACGGTAAGGTAGATATCTTTGTAGCAGGCGTAGGTACCGGCGGAACGGTAACCGGTGTCGGCGAGTACTTAAAGGAGAAGAATCCGAACGTCAAGATCGTTGCGGTAGAGCCGGCAACCAGCCCGGTATTATCCAAGGGCACACCGGGTGCGCACAAGATTCAGGGTATCGGCGCAGGATTCGTTCCGGACGTACTCAACACCAAGGTGTACGATGAAGTTATCACGATCGAGAACGACGACGCATTTACAGAGGGAAGAGCATTTGCACGTAGCGAAGGTATCCTCGTAGGTATCTCTTCCGGCGCAGCGCTCAAGGCGGCAGCTATTCTGGCTGCAAGGCCGGAGAACAAGGGTAAGACGATTGTGGCTCTGCTTCCGGATTCCGGAGACAGATATCTGTCCACCTCCCTGTTTGCAAAGAACTAGGAGACCGCTCAAAGAGCAAATGCCGGATCTTCCGGCAGCACGGCTTTGCCTGTGCCGCCGGAGGGTCTGTTTTTGACTGTGGAAAGTGCGGAAGGTCTGTTTTTGACCGTGGAAAGTGCAGAAGGTCTGTTTTTGCATGGGAAAAGTGCGGGATGCTCCGGAAAAACAGGCGCAGGGACAGGAAAACTCTGGACATTTGCCGAAAACATGATATGATATCAAAGTATCACAATGATAATCTATCGTGACAGGTGTCTTGTCACCTAAAAGCGGATGTATAGAGAACGGAGACAAAAATGGAAGCAGAGAGAGCGAAGCGGATCAAGGAATTGCAGAAAGAGAAGGATGTTGTCATTCTTGCGCATTATTATGTGGACGGCGCAGTGCAGGAGATCGCCGATTATGTGGGCGATTCCTTTTATCTGAGCAAGGTTGCGACAAAGGTGCCGCAGAAGACGATTCTGTTTGCCGGAGTGACGTTTATGGGCGAGAGCGCGAAGATCTTAAACCCGGATAAGACGGTTGTGATGGCGGACGAGTGTGCGGACTGCCCGATGGCGCATATGATTACGGCGGACCGGATCGCGGAAGTGAGAGCGGAGTACGAGGATCTGGCAGTGGTCTGCTATGTGAACTCCACCGCGGAGATCAAGGCGGTATCGGATGTGTGCGTGACTTCCTCCAACGCGGTAAAAGTCGTGTCCAACATTCCACAGAAGAATATTTTCTTCGTGCCGGACAACAACCTCGGCAGATATGTGGCAGAGAAGCTGCCGGAGAAGCATTTCATTTTCCACGATGGCTTCTGCCATGTGCACAAGAGCATTCACGCGGCAGAGCTGCAGGCGGCAAAGGATGCCTGTCCGGAAGCACTGGTGCTGACGCATCCGGAGTGTACCGCGGATGTGGTTGCGATGTCCGATTTCGTGGGAAGCACGTCGGAGATCATTGATTTTGCGACGCAGAGTGACTGCAAAAAGTTCATCATCTGCACGGAGATGGGCGTATTCTTTGAGTTGCAGCAGAAGAATCCGGACAAGAAGTTCTACTCGGTGGGACACAGACAGTTCTGCCCGAACATGAAGAAAGTGACGATCGATAAAGTCGAGCAGGTGCTTGAGAAGCTCGGCAGCGGAGAACTCGAGGAGATCACGCTCTCCGACGAGATCCTGACCCGTGCCGCAAAGCCGCTGCAGCGCATGTTGGAACTTGCAAAATAGCGGCGGACGCTATATGATAGAAGCGGACAGGCGTAAACGTTACAATATACAGGAGTATCTATGTTAAATCAATTTTCCAGAACAGAATTATTATTAGGAAAAGAGGCTATGGAGCGGCTCTCGCGTGCGAGGGTCGCTGTTTTTGGCATTGGCGGTGTGGGAGGCTACACCGTGGAGGCGCTGGTGCGGAGCGGTGTGGGAGCCATCGATCTGATCGACGATGACAAGGTCTGCCTCACCAACCTGAACCGTCAGATCATCGCAACGCGCAGCACCGTGGGAAAATATAAGGCGGAGGTCATGCGTGACCGCATTCTCGACATCAACCCGGACTGCAAGGTGGAGGTGCACAAGTGCTTCTATCTGCCGGAGACGAGAGACGAGTTCGATTTTTCGAGCTATTCGTATGTCGTGGACGCAGTCGATACTGTGACGGCAAAGATTGCGCTGGTCATGCAGGCGAAAGAAACAGGAACGCCGATCATCAGCAGCATGGGCGCCGGCAACAAGCTGAATCCGGCAATGTTTGAGGTGGCGGACATCTATAAGACGTCGGTCTGCCCGCTGGCGAAGGTCATGCGCCGCGAGCTCAAAAAGCGCGGGGTGAAGAAACTGAAGGTGGTATATTCCAGGGAGCAGCCGGTCACGCCGATCGAGGATATGTCGATCAGCTGCCGTGCACACTGCATCTGCCCGCCGGGAGCAAAGCATAAATGTACGGAGCGCCGTGCGATTCCGGGTTCCAATGCATTTGTACCATCGGTGGCAGGGTTGATCATTGCATCGGAGGTCATCAAGGACCTTGCGGCAGAATAGAGAATGAGGGACAGGCATGTATCAGAGAACCATAGAAGAACTGCAGAAGGATGAGCGGGAAAAAGTAATCATAGACATCCGCAGAGAAGCTGATTTTTTGAGAGAGACATATCCGGGAGCGAAGCATATCTACTGGGAGGAGTTCGAGGCGCACAGAGACGAGGTGCCCAAGGACCGCCCGGTTTACCTGATCTGCTATACGGGAGAGCGCAGCGACGAGCTGGCGCGCGAACTTTTAGAAGAGGGTTATGAGGTATACAGTGTGCAGGGCGGATACCGTGCGTACCTGCGCATGAAGCTGCTGGAATCCATGGAACAGACAAAAGCCCCGGACGCCGGGGAGAAGAATGCGGACCGCTGCAGCGAGATCGAGCGCAGCATTGTCAAAAAGTTCCGCAAAGAGATCTGGCGGAAGTTCACAAAGGCGATCAACGAATACGAGCTGATCCAGGACGGGGACAAGATCGCCGTCTGTATTTCCGGAGGAAAAGATTCCATGTTGATGGCGAAGCTGTTTCAGGAGCTGGAGCGCCACGGCAAGAAGAATTTCGAGGTGGTATTCCTCGTCATGAATCCGGGGTACAATGAGATCAACTACGAGACGATCGTAAACAACGCCAGAATCTTAAACGTCCCGATCACGGTATTTACTTCCGAGATCTTTGACATTGTGGCGGGTGAGGAGGAATCTCCGTGCTACCTGTGCGCGCGCATGCGCAGAGGGCATCTCTACAGCAAGGCAAAGGAGCTCGGCTGCAACAAGATTGCGCTGGGGCATCATTTTGATGATGTGATCGAGACCATCCTTATGGGAATGCTTTACGGGGCGCAGGTACAGACGATGATGCCGAAGCTGCACAGTACGAACTTCCCGGGGATGGAGCTGATCCGTCCGCTGTATCTGGTGCGCGAGGAGGACATCATCCACTGGATGAATTACAATGACCTGCACTTTATTCAGTGTGCCTGCCGTTTCACGGAAAGCTGTGCTTCCTGCGGCGGTACGGAGAAGGGTTCCAAGCGCGCGGAGATCAAGGATCTGATCCGGGAGCTTCGCAAGAAGAATCCTTACATTGAGAAGAATATCTTCCGCAGTGTGGAGAACGTCAACCTGAACACTGTGATCGGTTATAAAAAAGATGGTGTCCGCCATCATTTTCTGGATGAATATGACAAAGCATAATCTTTGATTTTGTGTCATTTTTATCCCCCCGAGGGGCTTGTGCGGCCCCTCTTTTTCATGCTATCCTTTGTGCACTGGGCAGAAATGCCGGCAATTTTAACAAGGGAGAATAAATAATGAAAAAGAGGTGGATGGCGCTGCTTGGGGCAGCGGTAGTGACGATGAATCTGTTTGCCGGATGCGGCAGCACAGGTGCGGAGCAGACAGGCAATAACGCAGATGGTACGGCGACAGAGGCAGTACAGGGAAAAGACAGCGCCGGAGACGGGAATGCGGCGCAGAGCGTGGCAGGAACCGCGGATACGGTCATCGTGGCGATGAGTCCTTCGTCGGAGCCGGCGGCGGGATTTAACCCGTGCATCAACTGGGGCTGCGGGGAACACTGCCATGAGCCGCTGATCCAGTCGACGCTGATCCGGACGAACGTGGATATGGAGTTCGAGAACGATCTGGCGACGGATTACAGTGTGAGTGAGGACGGACTGACCTGGACGTTTCACATCCGGGACGATGTGAAGTTCACGGACGGGGAACCGCTGACGGCGTCTGATGCGGCATTTACGTTTAACACGGCGCTTGCCACGCCGAATTCGGAGGCGGACTTAAGTATGCTCGATTCTGTGGAGGCACCGGATGATACCACGGTGATTTTCCACATGAGCAAGCCGTACAATGCGTTTTTGTATACACTGGCGGTGTTCGGTATCGTGCCGGAGCACTGCTACGATGAAGCAGCCTACGGGGAGAACCCGGTCGGTTCCGGCAGATATATCCTGACACAGTGGGACAAAGGGCAGCAGGTCGTTTTGGAGGCGAATCCGGACTACTACGGGGATGAAGTGCAGATGAAAAAAGTCATTGTCCTGTTCATGGAGGAAGACGCGGCGCTTGCGGCGGTAAAAGCGGGACAGGTGGATATCGCCTACACGTCTGCGGTGTACAGCGACGAGCAGGTGGACGGCTATCAGCTTCTGGTCTGTAAGTCGGTGGATTCCAGGGGAATCTCGCTTCCGTCGATTCCGGCGGGCAGCGAGGTTGTCGACGGGGATACCGTGTATGCGGCGGGAAACGATGTGACATGCGATGTGGCACTCCGCCGGGCGATGAACTACGCGCTTGACCGTCAGACCATGATCGATCATGTGTTAAACGGCTACGGCGAGGTCGCTTACAGCGTATCGGATAACATGCCGTGGTCGAGCGAGTCCATGATTATCCCGTATGATGTGGAAAAGGCAGAGCAGATTCTTGCGGACGGTGGATGGAGTGATACGGACGGCGACGGCATTGTGGAAAAAGACGGACAGAAAGCGGAATTTACCGTGTATTATTCCGCGTCCGATTCCGTGCGGCAGGCGCTCACGGCAGAGCTCTCCAACCAGATGAAAGCGGTAGGAATAAACGTATTATACGAAGGTCTGGGAAGCTGGGACGAGTTGTATACAAAGATGTACTCCGACCCAATTACCTGGGGCTGGGGTTCCAACTCGCCGGTGGAGGATTATCAGCTGTATTATACCGGCGGTTCCTGCAATTTTACGGGATATTCCAATGAGAAGACGGACGAACTTCTGGATGCGGCACTTGCTGCGACAGATATGAATGAGTCCTACAGTCTCTGGCAGCAGGCACAGGAAGATGTCGGACCGGATGCCGAGGCACTCTGGGTATGGTTTGCCAACGTGGATCATCTCTACTTTGCGCGGGATGGCCTGGCAGTGGCGGAGCAGAAGCTGCATCCGCACGGTCACGGCTGGTCGTTAGTCAACAATGTCGACCAGTGGACCTGGGAATAGATGAGGGAAGAATGAATATCAGGCATTACATAAGCTTTTTCATAAAAAATGTAATAAAAATGCTGACACTGCTGATCGGTGTCAGCATTGCCGCGTTTATGCTGGTGTCGCTGTCTCCGATTGATCCGGTACAGGCGAACGTCGGAGCGACGGCTTACATGCGCATGACGCCGGAGAAACGGGCGCAGATGGAGTCCTACTGGGGAAAGGATGTGCCGCCGGCGGAGCGCTATCTGAACTGGGCGAAGGATTTTGTGCGGGGGGATATGGGCACTTCGCTGAAATATAACCGCCCGGTCGCGGAGGTCGTTGCGGAGAAGTTCGGCAACTCGTTTGCGCTGATGTGCGTGGCGTGGGTACTGTCCGGAATTCTGGGGCTTGTGCTCGGCATTGTGGCGGGGTATTTTAAAGACCGTCTGCCGGACCATCTGATCCGCGGGTATGCGCTGCTTCTGGCTAGCACGCCGGCATTCTGGATCGGTCTGCTGCTCTTGATGATCTTTGCCGTGTGGCTCGGCTGGCTGCCGTTCGGCATGAATCTGCCGGCAGGCATGACGGCGGCGGAGGCGGGCATCGGCGTGCGCATCCGGCATCTGATTCTCCCGGCGCTGACGCTCGGGCTGACGGGCGTGGCAAACATCACGCTGCACACCCGGGAAAAAATGATTGCGATCATGGAGAGCGACTATGTGCTGTTTGCGCGCGCGCGCGGGGAGAGCAGCGGCTATATCGTAAAAAGACATGCCCTGCGCAATCTGGTGCTGCCTGCCATCACCCTGCAGTTTGGTTCCATCAGTGAGATCTTTGGCGGCTCGGTGCTCGTGGAGCAGGTATTTTCTTATCCGGGACTCGGACAGGCAGCGATTGATGCCGGGCTGGGGAGCGATGTGTCGCTGCTTTTGGCGATCACGGTCATCAGCACACTGTTCGTATTCCTCGGAAATCTTGCGGCAAATGTACTTTACGGTGTGATTGATCCGCAGATAAGGAGGGGCAGAAGTCATGGATAAAACCGGTCATATGACGATTGCTGCCCACACGGCGGGCAGACGCAACGGGCGCCAGTGGATGCGGCGCTTTCTTCTGGCGGCAGTGCTGCTTTTAGCAGCCGTTGCAGTGGCTGGAATCTGTCTGGAGGAGCGGGCGGTGGTCACGGATTTTTCGCGCAAAAATCTGCCGCCGTGCCTTAAGTATCTGTTTGGGACGGACTGGATGGGGCGTGATATGCTGTCGCGCACGCTGGCGGGGCTCTCCACGAGCATCCGCATCGGTGTGCTGGCGTCGGCGGTCAGCGCAGTGCTTGCGCTTTTCCTTGGAACTGCCGCGGCGGTCGGCGGAAAATGGGCGGACGGCATCATCAGCTGGTGCATTGATCTGATGATGGGAGTTCCGCATATTGTGCTGTTGCTATTGATTTCCTACGCGCTTGGAAAGGGTGAAAAGGGTGTGGTTGTCGGTGTGGCGCTGACACACTGGCCGAACCTCGCGCGCGTGATCCGCGGGGAGATCCTGCAGGTGCGGGAGGCGGCGTACGTTGGCATTGCAAAACAGCTCGGGAAAAGTCCGTGGTACATTGCCAGATGGCACATTTTTCCGCAGATTCTTCCGCAGTTCCTTGTGGGACTGGTGTTATTGTTCCCGCACGCGATCCTGCATGAGGCGAGCATCACGTTTCTGGGCTTTGGACTGCCGCCGGAGAAGCCGGCGATTGGCGTGATCCTCTCGGAGAGCATGTCGTATCTGAGCACCGGAAAATGGTGGTTGGCGCTCTTCCCGGGACTGGCGCTGGTCGGCGTGGTGGTTCTTTTCGACCGGATCGGGAGCGGCTTAAAGGCGCTGCTTGACCCGTCGAGCGCGCAGCTGTAGAAGATTTTGAGTGGAGAAAAACGATGGAAGAGAAAAAAGAATTACTGCGCATCGAGCATCTGACGGTATCTTTCGCGCAGTATGAGAAGCGCAGCGCAAAGCAAGGGGAACTTCCGGTGATCCGTGATCTGAATGTGACGGTGCGTGAGGGTGAGATCGTCGCGGTCGTCGGGAGCAGCGGATCGGGAAAAAGCCTTCTGGCGCATGCCATAATGGGAATTCTCCCCGCCAATGCGGCTGCAAGCGGCAGTATTTTTTACCGGGGAAGCGCCTGCGGCGAGGCGGAATTAAAGGCGCTGCGCGGCAGGGAGATCGCGCTGGTGCCGCAGAGTGTCAATTATCTTGATCCTCTGATGAAGGTCGGCAGACAGATCATTGGGGAAACGAAGAAGCGGCAGAAGCTTTTTTGCGGAGCAGACCGGGAAAAGCGGCAGGAGGAAGCGCGGATGCGGGAACTCCTTGCAAGGTATGGGCTTGCGGACGAAGTTGCGGATCTCTATCCGTTTGAACTATCCGGCGGCATGGCGCGCCGTGTGCTTTTACTGACGGCACTGATGTGGCAGCCGCGCCTGATCATTGCGGACGAGCCGACGCCGGGCATGGATCTTGCGCTGGCAAAACAGGCGATGCAGGATTTCCGGACATTTGCGGACGATGGAAACGGTGTGCTTCTGATTACACATGATCTGGAACTGGCGCTTGAAGTGGCGGACCGGATCGTTGTGTTTTATGCCGGGACGACCGTGGAGGAAGCGAAGGTGACAGATTTTGCGGACGAGACGCTGTTGCGGCACCCATATACGAGAGCGCTGTATGAGGCGCTGCCGGGGCGCGGGTTTGCGGCACTGCCCGGAACACAGCCTTACGTGAAAGATCTGCCGGCGGGATGTCCGTTTGCACCGCGCTGCGCCGACCGTCGGGAGGCGTGTGACGGGGAGATTCCGGTCGTTTGTGTCCGCGGCGGCAGGGTGCGCTGCATATTGTATACAGAGAATTCATAAAGAACTATCAGAGGGAGAGGAGGAAACGTCCGGTGAGACTGAAAGCGGAACATATCAGCTATAAATATCCGGGGGGCAGCAGAGAGGTGCTGTCGGATGTGAGTCTGGAACTGGGGAGTACCGACCGGCTGGGGATTGCCGCGCCGAGCGGCTTTGGTAAGACGACGCTCTGTCAGATCCTGGCAGGCTACCGCACACCGACGACTGGACGTGTCTGTGTGGACGATATGCCGCTTCCGGGGAGCGGTTACTGCCCGGTGCAGATGATCTGGCAGCATCCGGAGCAGGCGGTGAATCCGCGCGTGCGGATGCAGGCGGTTCTGCAGGAGGGAGATTCGATCAGCGAACGTTTGATAGAGGGGCTCGGGATTGAGCGGGACTGGTGTAACCGGTATCCGGGCGAACTATCCGGAGGAGAACTGCAGCGATTCTGCATAGCGAGGGCTCTGGGGGAGAGAACACGGTTTTTGATTGCAGATGAGATCAGCACCATGTTAGATCCCATCACCCAGAGCCAGATCTGGAACTTCCTGCTGGCGGAAGTGAAAGAACGAAAAATAGGGCTTCTGGTCGTAAGCCACGACGAAAAGCTGATGGAGCAGGTCTGTGACCGCATCATGCGGCTGTGATGCCTGCAAATAAAAAGAAAAATCAGAATATCATCTTCGCGCGGTTCTTCAATAAGCGCGCGCCATTCACAATGAGAAGAATTCCGGCTGCAATGCCGCCTGTCAGTACGCAGATGCCGACGGCAAGGCTTGCAGCGCCAGTCGATCCCATTGTCTTGTAAATCTTTTCTTCCATAAAAACAACCTCCTTAATACAAAACAATCCATTTATGGTTAGTATTTTACCATCATTTGGCGGAATATACAAGAAAACGGTCACGGCAGCCAGCCGTCGTCCCCCGCCAGCACAAGCTCTCTGGAAAAATGGGCAGCCTGTGCGCCGTCTAAGGTATCCACAAAGTCTGCACGCTGTGCAAACGGGCGGCAGCTGTCTGCACAGCCACAGTCAGCGTCCTGTGGATAACTGTGATACTCGGCAAAAAGAACGGTGCCGTGTGCGTGCTCCTTGCCCCAGTCATGAAATCCGGCAGGATGAATGTGGGCGCCTATCGCGCAGTCCATGAGGACAACCCGTGCGTAATCCCGCCAGGGACGGCCGATATAGGCCGCGTGCTGAGGACAACCCTCCGCGGCAAAGCGGCAGTCGTGGAAAACATAGCCGTATTCCTGCCCTTCGGGGGTGGAAGCGGCGGTGGCATATCCGGGTCCTAAGGATGCGATCGTACAGTCTTCAAAGTAAGCGGTCGCACTGCCGAAAATAAAGTCGATATCGCCGCAGATATAGCAGTTATGATAATATTGTCTGCCGTTGATGCGCGGCGCGGACTCGGTCGGCCCGCGAAAGCCGCCGGGCTCGTATTCCTCCGGGGGAAGCGGACCGGTAAAAAGCGTATCCTGATGCCCGAGAATCCGGCAGTATTCCGCGACAAAACGGTCACATTCGGCATAGAGTGCAATTGCCTGCCCGTGCGTTTTGGAGTCGCCGGCAGTATTCTCGATGGTTAAGTTGCGCAGCGTAACGTCTGCGGCATGCACGAAAAAGGTGTAGGAGCGGAAGGTTCCGCGCTTGATGCCGTCCGACATGATCTCGTAGCCGTAATCGCCGAAGGAGATCACGGTGTCGGACGGGGATGCTCCTGCGCCCTCGATCGTGACGTTCGGGCGTGTGAGGGATAATTTTTCGTGGTAGATTCCGGGCATGACGCGGATGGTCACGGGAACCGCCGGATCTTCCGGCATGGCGGCGAACGCCGCTTTCAGTGAATAAAAGCCGCCAGAGACATCTGCCCCTGGCGCAACGGTCATTGTATACATAAGTGGCTTCCTTTTTGGAAAAATAGAATTAACGGGCGAGAATATCGATGATCTCCGCGACATACATGGTGTGCATATCGCCGTCCTTGTACCATTTTTCCTTGATCTCAGGGAGAAGAAAAGAGTCTTCCGTGATGCGGGTGGCAGACATTTTCTCGCAGAGAAGGACAAAGTTGCCCTCGTCCACGTAAGGGATGTTGTGGCGCGTGGCGAGGTTAAGACCTGCCGCGGCGAATTTGTCTTCGTCTCTTCCGGAATGGGAACCGCAGTAATTTAACGCGTCACGGTATTGCCCGGACAGGAAGGTAATGGAGAAAAATTCGTTCGCGTCGATGAATTCTTTGGTGTAGCGGGAATCACGCACAAAAATGAAAGCAACATTTTTGCCCCAGAGGACACCGACACCGCCCCAGCTTACGGTCATCGTGTTGGCTTTTTCCTTGTTGCCGGCTGTGACGAGCGCCCACTCTTTGCCGATTTTGGTAAATGGATTAAATTCTACAAGATCAAATGGTAACGGTTGGAATGTGTGCATAAGATTACTTCCTTTCTGTCGGTATCATTTCTGTAGATATGATACCATTTTGACGGGAAAATAACAAGAAAGCCGGCGGCAAAACGAGATACTTTTCACACCGGAAGGGGCGCAGATGAGCGCCAGAGCAGTTGAAAAAATAGACGGAGTGCGTATAATAGTAATATAGTACGCAAAAGGAAGAAGGAGGAGCGGCGATGGCAGGATTAGGCCACAGACAGGATCGGGGAGTCATGCTCCCGCCACTGGATGAGATTGACGGTTTTATGGTGCGCCCGGGATTTTACAATTCGGAAGGTGCAGTGCCGACGGCGAGGGGAGTGAGCTTTACGATTCATTCGGTCGGTGCGACGGGATGTACGCTTCTGCTGTTTAGGCCGCAGGAAAAAGAGCCATACGCCAGACTGAAGTATCCGGAGGCATATCACATTGGCAACACGTTCGCAATGCTGGTATTCGGCTTGAAGATTGATGAATTTGAATATGCGTTTCAGCTGGACGGACCGTATGATGTGTCCATGGGGCTGTTGTTTGATAAGAACAATGTGCTGCTGGATCCGTTTGCGAAGGCGGTGACAGGGCAGCGGAACTGGGGCGAGCGTCCGGAGAGTGACGAGGGTTTTGTGTATCACGCCCGTGTGGTGGAGAATAATTTTGACTGGGGAAAAATGACGTTTCCGGAGATTCCGGCGGAGGATCTGATCATATACGAGACACATGTAAGAGGATTTACCAGGGACGCTTCTTCCGGGGTGACGGCAGGCGGCACGTTTGAGGGACTGCGCCAGAAGATTCCGTATCTGAAGGATCTTGGCGTCAACGCGATCGAGCTTCTCCCGATTTTTGAGTTCGATGAGATGGAGAGCGCCCGCGTGGTGGACGGCGTGCAGCTGTACAATTACTGGGGGTACAATACGGTAAGCTTTTTTGCGCCGAACACCAGCTATTCGTCCGTGGTCGAGCACAATCACGAGGGAGACGAGTTAAAGCTGCTGATCAGTGAACTCAAGGCAAACGGCATGGAAGTCATTCTGGATGTCGTGTTTAACCATACTGCCGAGGGAAATGAGAATGGACCGTGTTTTTCGTTTAAGGGCATTGATAATAATATTTATTATATGCTGACGCCGGATGGACATTACTACAATTTCAGCGGATGTGGCAATGCCATGAACTGCAACCACCCGATCATGCGCAAGTTTATCATTGACTGCCTGCGCTACTGGGTGATGGAGTACCGCGTGGACGGTTTCCGGTTCGATCTGGCTTCGATTCTGACGCGTGACCAGAACGGGGCGCCGATGCCGGACCCGCCGATCTTACAGGGGATCGCCTGCGACCCGATCTTAGGACATGTGAAGCTGATCGCCGAGGCGTGGGATGCGGCAGGACTTTACCAGGTGGGAAGCTTTCCGGCATTTCGCAGATGGTCAGAGTGGAACGGCAGATACAGAGATGATATGCGCCGCTTTTTAAAGGGCGACGGGAGCATGGCGGGAACCGCGATCAACCGCATCATCGGTTCGACGGATCTGTACGATCCGGTGCACAGAGGTGAGAGCGCATCGGTGAATTTCCTGACCTGTCATGACGGTTTTACGCTCTATGATCTGTACTCGTACAATACGAAGCACAATGAGAAAAACGGCTGGAACAATACGGACGGCGACAACAACGGAAACAGCTGGAACTGCGGTGCCGAGGGAGAGACGGACGATCCGCAGATCGAGGGACTGCGCCGGCGCATGGTGAAAAATGCGTTTGCGACGCTGCTCTGCAGCCGCGGACCGGCGATGTTCTACGGCGGCGACGAGTTCTGCAACACGCAGTTCGGCAACAACAATGCCTACTGTCAGGACAATATCATATCCTGGCTGGACTGGACGAGGCTGGAAAAATACCGGGAGATTCATGATTTTGTGCGGTATATGATCGGTTTCCGGAAGCGCTATGCCATTCTGCGCAAGAAGACGAAGCCGGTGGCATGCAATCTGCCGGAGATCAGCATTCACAACGGTTATCCGTGGAACGGCGGTACGGATTCCAACAGCCGGCTCATCGGCATCATGTATGCGGGAAGAGATGAGCACGACACGCGGGACGATATTGTGTTCTATTGTATGAATGCTTACTGGGAGACGTTAGTGATGCAGCTTCCGGAACTGCCGAACGGGCTCCAGTGGAAAGTGTGTGTCAACACGTCCGTGGAGTACGAGGATGGCAGGGATATGGAGTCCTACACAGAGTTTTATTATAAGAAGACATTGAAGGTTCCGCCGCGCACGGCGATCGTACTGGTGGCAGAGTAAGCGGGTGAAGCGGGCAGAAACCCGTGGCGAATGCCTGCAGCCTGCGTTGCGGCTCCTAGAGGTAGCCGCCGTCGAGGGTGATGATCTGTCCGGTCAGGTAGTCGTTTCCGGTGGTTATCTGCACGGCAAGCGATGCCACTTCCTCCGGCGCGCCGAAGCGCCCGGCGGGGATTTCCTCGGCGAGCTGGGCGCGTTCTTCCTCGGAAAAGCAGGCATTCATCTCGGTGTCGATCACGCCGCAGGCGATCGCGTTGACCTGGATGTTGCTCGGAGCGAGCTCCTTGGCGAGGGCGCGGGTGAAGGAATTGATGCCGCCTTTGCAGGCGGAGTATGCGACCTCGCAGGAGGCGCCGACATTTCCCCAGATCGAGGAGATGTTTAAGATTTTCCCAGATTTCTGGTGGATCATGTGTGGCAGGGCAAGCTTGCTCGCGGAAAAGACGGAGGTCAGATTGACGCCGATGATGCGGTTCCACTCATCGATGGTCATATCTTCCAGCAGGCCGATATGCGAGATGCCGGCATTGTTTACAAGAATGTCTATGCCGCCGAAGCGGGCTTCGCTTTGGGAGAAAAGCTGTTCCATATAGGTATAGTCCGATACGTCGCCGATGCTGGTGAGTACGTCCACATGGCAGGTTTCCCTTAATTCGTCTGCCAGCGCCAGCAGCTCCTTTTCGGAGTGGGAACAGTTGATGACCAGACGGCAGCCCTCCCTGGCAAAGGCGCAGGCGATCGCCCGCCCGATGCCGCGTGAGGCGCCGGTAATGAGTACGGTTTTATACATGATGAAAGACCTTTCTTCTATATTGTGAATGTGTTAGTATGCAGTGTTCACGCACAGTATATCACAAAATTTAGGCGGCTTTGTTTGAAATTTCAAAAAAATTAAAAAAATACAAAATTTTTCTGGACAAACAGAAAAACTTGTGATAATATAATTAAGCACGATTTGAGAGACAACAAAGTGCTTCACAAATATCGATGCGTGGCTCAGCTTGGTAGAGCGCTGCGTTCGGGACGCAGAGGTCGCAGGTTCGAATCCTGTCGCATCGACTGACTGGTAGAGACCGTCAACCTTAGAGAGATCAAGGGTTGGCGGTTTTTTGTGTATAGAATATCAGAAGAAAAGGATCATGAATGTTAAGAGAGAAGATAGTACACTTTCTTGCCTGATAATAGGTTCACTGCTTGTCAGATAGGATGGATTTTGTTAAAATAATTACAAAAGCAATACAAACAATGACGAGAGGAGGAACCTGAATGAACTCTCCGCAGACAATCAATGGGTTAATGCGGCATTTGAGAAATGATTGCAAAATACAAATTAGCGGAAGTTATCAAAAACAGCAATTAACAAGCTATGGCTATTATCATGGGTATAAGGGATACCGTTTTGCCGGAAATAGTTACAGGCAGATTCCATATTCTGATTTCAGCGAGGTGGTAGCGGTTATTGAGTATGATAATAATTTGAAGGCAGCGCTGTATCCGGAACTTATGTTTATTGAGACAGCACTTAAAAATATTGTGTGCAATGAATCAGTGAAAGGTCTTAAGCTTGGCACTTTTGAGCATCTTTATAAAGAACGTATGAGTGATAATACGACAAATACGAAATTGCAGTCAAAACGCCTTAAATTGCGTAATTCGGTGTACGCCAAATTAGCTGCGCGCTATCATGATGAAGAAGAAAAAGAAAATCAAATGGTGCGGCACTTTTATAATAGAGGAGAAGATGCACCTATCTGGGTCGTTTTTGAAATACTATATCTTAGTGATCTGGCAGGTTTTTTTGAGTGCCTAAATGAGGCGGTACGTGAGAATATCTTAAAGCAGATGAATATGTTTGATATTTCGATAGATGCTAATAAAAATTTACTTTCTATCATGATTTACACTTTGAAAGCACTGCGGAATTCTGTTGCACATAATAATATTATTTTTGATACAAGATTCAGAACGGGTAAGATAAATCAAAGATTAGTGGCTCTGTTAGAAGCAGAAGTTGGAATTGTAAATCTTGATTTTAAATATATTTATGCGTACATTATTCT
>ERZ894223.1086-NODE-1086-length-20682-cov-8.963010_pt1 | contig 20682 bp, 16 predicted proteins | sample MGYA00380293_ERZ894223 | MGnify/ENA primary metagenome ERZ894223 (study PRJEB32331, sample SAMN06328445) | human gut metagenome | biome: human gut microbiome; feature: stool | host: Homo sapiens | collected 2014-11-05 ...
CCTCAATTTAGGGACAGTCCCTAAATTGAGGTTGCACGGATGTAACAATTCAATAGTTCTCTCCGTGTATGGGGTGAGGAGGTGGAAGGCATGAAACAAAAACCACCACATACCGTCGAGGCGCTCCAATCCGAAGCTTTCATGGAGCACGCCATCGAGCATCATCGCGGAGCAGTCCTGAGACTCGCGCTCGCACGGACGCACAGTGCGACGGACGCCCAAGATATCGCCCAGGATGTGTTCATCAAGCTGCTGCGAAGCGCCACAAGGTTCCACGACGATGATCATCTGCGCGCGTGGCTGCTGCGCGCGACCCACGATTCATGCATCGACCTGCATCGGCAGGCCTGGCGTCGCCGCGTCGAGACGCACGAGGACATGGCTGCCGTTGCGGACCGAGAGACGTGGGACCCGGCCATCGAGGAAGTCGTCAACCATCCAGTATGGACGGCCATGGAGCGCCTACCCGACAAGCTGCGTTGCGCGCTGCACCTTTTCTACGTCGAGGGATACGGCATCGCCGAGGTTGCGGACATCTTGGGATGCACGGAGGCGGCGGCCCGCACGCGCCTGCATCGCGGGCGCAAGAAGCTGGCCGCTGAACTCGCACGGCTTGAAGCAGCAGGGTCCGCACCCGCCAGCACACCCGCGGACCCGAACGACCCGACCGACCCCGCAATGCAGCCGACCACATATTAGAGAGGAGCCCCGTCGTGACACAGAACCTTATGGACGACTACGTCCGCACCATGAAAGGCGTCGGTAGCGACGACGCCTCGCGCGAACACATCAAGCGCGCCGTCGACCGCGAGCGCGCCCGCAGCGCATTCGCCCCCGCCACTTCTGGACGCACCGCCATGTCCGCACGGAGCATGTCGGCATCCGGACGCGCGCCCCATCGTGGCCTGCGCATCGCCGCAGTTGCCGCATGCACGGCGCTGCTCGCGCTCGGTGCCGGCATCGCGCTCCCCCGTCTGACGGGCGGCGGCTCCCCCGCAGCCCCCGTAGCGGGCATGCAGGGGTTCGTCCTTGCAGCCTACGCCGACGGCAACCCGGTCGATGGCGGTCAGAACACCGTCGTGACCTCGACAGATATCTTCAAGAGCTCAGGTGGCTGGAGCGAGGGCGACAATGACATCTTCGAAACGGCATACACCATCGACCCCAGCGTCCTCGGCAACGACGTAGTCTCGGTCGAGTACCGCTCAACCAACGAGAACGTGCTGCTCGAAGGCATGCGCGACCGCAGGAAGGTGCTGCCCGGCGAGAGCGCGGGAACCGAGTACCTCTCGTCAATCACCGTGGGTGGCCCGAACGCAACGCTGCCGGACCTTTACCAGCTCGACCTGCGCGTTGCCATTCCAGCGACGGATGCCATCAAAGAGGCAGACGAAGCATATAATGAGCTCGGAAATGCAGGCATATACGATGAAGAGCTAAGTGACCGACTAGGCCTCGAGGTCCAGCGCGCCTGCGCCGAGGAGCTCGCGTCCGGAACACTCGAAATCACCGCAACCTTCGCTGACGGAAGCACGCAGACCCACGTCTACCGCATCGTGCCCGTCGAGAATTTCGAGGAGCTCTGGTGGAAAGACAACGCGGCATTCCAGGCAGCGCTCGACGATGAGAGCGTCGACTACGAGCCCCTACAGCTCTTCACCCTGCAGCAGATCGAATAACGCTCAAGTCAACCAAAACCTCAATTTAGGGACTGTCCCTAAATTGAGGTTTACGGGCGCACCTGCCCCGTGCCTCGAAGCTCATACTTGTAGGTCGTGAGCGCCTCAGCGGCAAACGGACCACGAGCGTGCAGCTTCTGAGTCGAGATGCCAATCTCGGCACCCAAGCCAAACTCACCGCCATCGGTAAAACGCGTGCTCGCATTCGCGTACACGGCGGCAGCATCCACCTCACGCAAGAAACGCTCGCAAGCCTCCTCATCCTCGGCGACAATCGCCTCGGAGTGGCCCGTGCCGTAGCGGTTCACGTGCGCGATGGCCTCGTCGATACCGCCCACGACCTTCACGCTGATCTCAAGCGCGAGATACTCGCGTCCCCAGTCCTCTTCCGTCGCGTCGACGAACTCGCCGGCAAAGGCGACGCCGCGAACGCGTTCATCTCCATGGATCACCACACCGGCGGATCCAAGCTCCGAGAGCGCCTCGGGCAGGAAGGCATCGGCGATTGACTCGTCCACAAGCAGGGACTCGCACGCATTGCACACGCCCACGCGTTGGGTCTTGGCGTTCATGATAATCGCGCGAGCCTTGGCAAAATCGGCACTCTCATGAACGTAGATGTGACAGTTGCCCGTGCCCGTCTCGATAACCGGCACCAGGCTCTCGCGCACGCAGCGCTGGATGAGACCGGCACCACCGCGCGGAATCAGAACATCAACCACGCCGCGCAACGCCATGAGCGCCCCCGTTGCAGCGCGATCGGTCGTCTCGATGATGGAAACCGCCGCCCGGTCGAATCCACTCGCCTCGACGGCATCCGCCAAGATGCGGGCGATTGCGACACAGCTGTTCTGAGCGATGGAACCTCCGCGCAAAATGCAGGCGTTGCCCGTGCGAATGCAAATGCCGGCGGCATCGGCGGTCACGTTGGGACGCGCCTCGTACACCATCGCGACAAGCCCCAAAGGCACGCTCACGCGCCTCAGATGAACTCCCTCGCTGATGTCGCGCTCATCGAGCACGCGCCCCACGGGGTCGGGCAAATCGGCGAGTTTATCGAGGCCTGCAGCCATGCCCTCGACGCGCTCCGGCGTGAGCAGCAAGCGATCGAGCAAGCCCTCGGATGTACCCGCGGCGCGAGCGGCATCCATATCGATGGCGTTCGCCTCGAGAACCTCGTCGGCACGCTGGCGAAGGGCAGTGGCCATGGCGCGCACCGCGGCACAGCGCGCCTCGTCGGAGGCAAATCCCAATGAGCGCGAGGCGGCCTTTGCCTCGCAGGCGAGATCTTCAACATATACGGCGATATCGTTCATGGCGAACTCCTCACGTGTGTAAAATGCACCCGTCCCCAATTGCACATCGGGCAGGTCGCGGCGCTACGCGAATACGATCAGGTTGTCGCGATGGATGGCGGGCTTATCAGCGAGCGCGACGAGCAGATGATTGCCGGCGATGTCCTCCTGACGACGGCCCGCGGCGAGCTCGAGCACGTCCCGGTCGGCTTCGGCGATACCGCGAGCAAGCACGAACCCATCCGCATCGCGAACGTCCAAGATATCGCCTGCGGAAAAATCGCCATCGACGGCCTTGATGCCGACCGACAACAGCGATCCGCCGCCATCGACCAGGGCCCTTGCGGCGCCGGCATCGACTGTCACCGTACCGTGAGCCGAATCACCCAGCGCAATCCACAGCTTACGAGGCGCGATCTCCAAACGGCCCGCAGGCGGCACGAACCGCGTGCCCACCTGCTCGCCCATGGCAAGGCGCACCAGTGGGCGCTCCTCGGCACCCGAGCAGATGACGCTCTCAATGCCGGCCGTCATGAGGATGCGGCAGCTGCGGATCTTGGTGATCATGCCACCCGTGCCGACCGAGGTGGTGGAGTCGCCGGCGGAACCGATGATCGCGGCGTCGATCTTGTCCACGAGCGGGATGAACTCGGCATTCGGATCGAGCGAGGGATTAGCCGTGTACAGACCGTCGATGTCGGAGAGCGTCACGCACAGATCGGCGGATACCAGGCAGCTCACAAGGGCGGCGAGCGTGTCGTTATCGCCGAACTTGATCTCGTCGACGGCGGTGGTGTCGTTCTCGTTCACCACGGGCACCACGCCCAGCTCGAGCAGGCGCGTGAGTGCATCGCGGGCGTGCAGATAGGAGGAGCGGCGAGCGGTATCGCTGCGCGTGAGCAGCACCAGCGAGGTCAGCATGTCTACGGCGCGAAACTCCTCGTCATACACGGCAGACAGCACGCACTGCCCCACCGAAGCGCAAGCCTGCAGGCTTGGCATGTCGGTCGGGCGCTTATCGAATCCTAGCAAGGGGGCGCCGCAAGCGATCGCACCCGAGCTCACCACCACGAGGTCCCAGCCGGCATCACGCAGATCGCGAGCCTGCGCGGCGAGGGACGCTATGAAATCACGGCGAAGCTCACCCGCCTCTACCAACGTGGAGGAGCCGATCTTCACCACCATGGTCTTGCGTTCGTTCATCATTTCGCCTTCCAGGGAAGTACGGAGGACGTGGCGGCCATGCGCTCGCGCACGAGGCCGTCGCGCAGGGCGGCGAGCCCGCGCTCCATGCCCACCACGTAGGATTGCGGATACAAAAAGCGCTTGTACGCGTCATCAAGCGAAGCGAGAGATGCGGCGCAACGGGCACGGGCGAGCTCGATGTTCTCACGCGGGGCGACCGCGGAGCCCTCGCGCACGACCGGCTCCAGCAACTCTCGGAAACTGAATCCCGACACATCGGTCACCAACGCCGCGTCGTTCACCGCCACGAGCGTGTGACCGAACGTCCCGTCGCCAGGCTGGGAGGACTCGTCCCAAATCATGTCGCACACGGGGCTTCCCGTGCGATCCACGTAGCGACGCACCTGCTGAACACCGGGAATCGTGCGTTTGTAGGGCTGCTCGGAAAACTTCATGACAGGAGTCCAGGCTTCCGAGGCGCTATCGCGACGCGCCGAGAGCTTGTACACACACCCGAGCGCAGGCTGGTCGTAGCAGGTGGCAAGCTTGGTGCCCACGCCGAATGCATCGACTGGAGCGCCCTGGCCCAACAGGGAGCTGATCGTATGCTCGTCGAGATCGTTCGACACGACGATCTTCACGTAGTCGAGACCCTCCTCATCGAAGCGACGGCGCGCGTAGGCGGAGAGCTTCGCCAGGTCGCCCGAATCGATGCGGATGCCGGAGAGGCGCTCGCCGGAGGCCTCCATCTCGCGCGCCACGGCTATGGCGTTCTCAACGCCCTCGCGCACGTCATAGGTGTCGACGAGCAGTGTGCAGTTCTTGGGGGAGCTCTTCGCGAACGCGCGGAAGGCCTCGAGCTCCGTCGGGAAGCTCAGGACCCAACTGTGCGCGTGCGTTCCCGAAACGGGGATGCCATAGCGACGCCCCGCAAGGACGTTCGAGGTCGAAGCGCATCCCGCAACGTAGCTTGCGCGCGCGACCGCGACGCCGCCATCGGGGCCCTGGGCCCGGCGCAAGCCGAACTCCGCAACCGGACGGCCCTGCGCCGCCTGCACCACCCGCGCGGTCTTGGTGGCGACCAGCGTCTGGAAGCCGATGATGTTGAGCAGCGCCGTCTCCAAAAGCTGGCAATCGAGCATGGGGCCCGTCACGCGAACCATCGGTTCGCGTGCGAACACCAACTCGCCCTCGGGAATCGCGTCGATATCCACCCGGGGACGGAAGTCGGCGAGGAATCGCAGGAATCCCGATTTGAACAGTAAGCCGCCGCCAGGCGCCTCGAGCTCGGAGAGGTAGGCGATGTCCTCCTCGGTGAACCGGAAGTTTTCAACGAACTCCCCGAGCTCGGCGGTACCGCACATGACCGCATAGGAGTTGCCGAACGGCGCCTCCCGGAAGAACGCCGTGAAGCACCCCTGCTCCTCGGTCTTATCGTTCTCCCACAGCCCTTGGGCCATAGTCAACTCATACAAGTCGGTGTTCATGGACGCGTCGGTTGGACGCGTGGCATCGGTCAAAGCCACGAGAAGGCCCCTTTCCGAAATGACGTGCGCCGCGCCGAGATTCGTGCTCGACGCGGCAGAAGCGGAAGCATCGACACGGCTAGCGCGTGGCGGTGTAGATGATGAAAGCGACCACGGCGACGAGGGCGACGGCGATGATGATCTTCTGCGCGACGGGCATGGTGGGAATGCCATCGTCATCCACGGTGTTGGAGGTCACCATGCGCTCGCCGAAGGTCTTCTCCTTGGGACTGGACGTGGGCGCGGGTTGAGGCGCCGGACGAGACGAAGTATCCTTGGCCGCGGGCGCCTTCCTAGCAGCGCGCTCCTCGGCGGCGCGCTCAGCCAAGATCTCGGCATCGACGCGCTCCTGCTCTGCACGCAGGGCCTCAAGCTCCTCGCGCTCCACGCGAGCGCGCTCCTCCTCAGCGCGGCGCGCCTTCTCGGCGCGCAGGGCCTCGAGCTCCTCGCGCTCCTCGTCCGTCAGCGGCGTGGCAGTTTGGTCGGCCATAGCGGATTCCTCCTGATATCAAGGGCAGGCGACCGCGCCGCGCACCCCTCATGCATGTATGGATGGGTTGCAGTATACCCGTTCACACCCCTAGCCTGCAGACGCCGAGCGCAGCACACCCGTGGTGTCGAACGCGGGCGTGAAGCTCTCATCCACCGCGCCGCCCTCCTGCCAGAACATCTGCGTGAACCCCACATCGTCGGCATGGTCGAGCACGAACTCGTATTCGTCTTCCGTAACCGCGCGAGAAAGCTCCCCACCCGATGCTCGCATCCGCTCATTCGGCGTGTACTGGTTCATAACAGAGATCGGCACGTCGCCGGCCACATCCCAAATACGATCGAGCACGCGACACGAATCATCCGCGTGACCGGGAAGCACCAAGTGGCGCACGATCACCCCACGCCGCATCATGCCGTCCGCATCTACGAGCTCTCCCCCGCGGGCGGCCACCGCGGCGCACATACGAGACAGGGCAAGCGCCGCCGTCTCGGGATAATCGACGACATGGGACAGCGCGCGGCCCAAGTCGGCGTCGGCGTATTTGTAGTCCACGAGCCAGACGTCGACCAAGTCGGCAAGCTCGGCGACGGCCTCCTCGCGCTCGTAGCCGCTCGTGTTGTAGACGATGGGAATCGACAGGCCCCTTCGGCGCGCCTCGCCGATCGCCGTGGGCAGGAGGTGCGCGTAATGCGTCGCGGTGACGAGGTTGATGTTGTGCGCCCCCTGCTCCTGGAGCTCGAGCATGATCTCGACCAGGCGTCCGGGCGCGACTTCAATGCCAAATCCGCCTGTCGAGATCTCGTGGTTCTGACAGTACACACATTTGAGGGGGCAGGCGGAAAAGAAAATCGTGCCCGACCCGCGCTCGCCGGAGATGGGCGGCTCCTCCCAATAATGCAGTGCCGCACGGGCGATCTTGAGAGAGTCGTCCGCCCCGCACACGCCATGCGCCCCCGCCGCGCGATTCGCCCCGCAGCGACGCGGGCAAAGCTCGCAATGACTGAGCGAGGCGGTTTCGAGCAGGTTTGTCATGGCGTGCGTCCTTCCCATGTGTAATTTGGGGACGGGTGCGTTTTACACATGGCGCAAAGTCGCACCGTGCATCCAAATACAACTGAAGCGACCAACAGTGGGCGCATTCAACCGATATGAAAAAGGCCCCGTTACCGGAGCCTAATCAAAATCCTGTGGTGGAGACGAAGGGGATCGAACCCTCGACCTCCTCGATGCGACCGAGGCGCTCTCCCAGCTGAGCTACGTCCCCAGGACAAGTGAACATTCTAGCAACCATGCGCGCGGTGTCAACGGCAAAATGGCGAAGAATTTCTCATCGCAACGCGAGCACGGCGCACGCACCGCGGCGCGCCGGACCGCGCACGTTGGCGCGATACAAGAAAACCGCCCCCCACTTCACGAAAATGAACCCACCTCTGCAAGGTGGGTGCCCTCATCGCTCGGTTCCAGCTTCCTTAACAACGAAGGATTCCTGTACTGCGCTCGACTTCTCGGGCTCCCTAAATAAACGCGACGGTTCACCCAGTTGCTCCGCGGGGGGCGGAACACCTTCATCATAGGGCATGCGATTTGCGATACTAGTCTTGACTTCGAAAAAGTGTTGTCGGACGATGGTGAAGAGCCGCGCGTAATGCGGCTTTCTTTATGTATAACGACGAGGAATTCGCAGGTGACCCGCACATTCGCGCGCATGGCCTGCGATACTGGAAACGACTGGACCGCGCACCGCGGCGGACGGTCTCCAACGATCATACGTCCCCAATTGAACAGGCACGGGAGGCGCCATGAGGCTCACCATCGACACTATGACATACGGACCGGACGGCCTCGCCCGCACGGATGAGGGCAAAGCCGTTTTCGTCTCCGGTGGCCTGATCGGCGATACCGTCGAGGCCCGCATCACCGATGACGGGCCTTCCTTCTCACGCGCCGTAGTCGAGGAGGTCCTCGAGCCCTCCGCCGATCGTGTACAGGCGCCCTGCCCCTTCATCGGTATCTGCGGCGGCTGCCCCTGGGGCGGCCTCTCGCATGAGTCCCAACTCGCAGCCAAAGAAGAGAACCTGCGCAGCGCCCTCACACGCATCGGCAAGTTCTCCCCCGAGGAGGTCGCCGAGCTCATGCGCCCCATTCGTCACACCAAGGAGCCCTGGGGGTATCGCAATAAAGTCGAGCTCGCACCGGTGCGCGAGGGCGGTAAGTTCCGTCTCGGCATGCACGGGCGCGATGCCAGCCAGGTCATCAAAGTCGATTCTTGCCCGCTGTTCGACAAAAAACATGCCAAGGCCATCAAGGCCGTGACAGGCGCACTCGGCTTCCTCGGCAACTCGCGCGACCTTGAGCTCGAGCGCGTCGGCATCCGCTCGAGTCGCCGCACCGGCGCCCTCGAGATAGCGCTGTGGACCCCCACGGGGGCCTTCCCGCGCGCCCAGGTCTCACGGGTGCTGAGCGACGCCGTGCGCGCGACGAGCGTGGTACGCGTCATGTCCAAAGGCGAGAAGCGAGCTCGCCGCGTCGCCGGCGTCGAGGCCCTTGCGGGTGAGGGCTCCTGGACCGAGAAGATCGGTGAGGAGAACATGCGCCTGTCCGCCCCGTCGTTCTTCCAGGTGAACACCAAAGCCGCCGAGATACTCATCGACCTCGTCATGGAGGCGCTCGACCCTCAACCCGACGAGTTCGGCATCGACCTGTATTGCGGCGCCGGCACCTTCACGTTGCCGCTCGCGCGCCGCTGCGACTTTGTGAGCGCCGTCGAGTCCTACGGACCGGCCGTGCGTGACCTGCGCCGCAACCTCGATATCGCCAACCTCACCAACGTCGACGTGATCGGCGGAGACGCCGTGCGCGAGTTCCCCGATGAGGACGCCGATGTGCTCGTGGTGGACCCGCCGCGCGCGGGCCTGGCGCCCGAGGCGATTCGACTCATCGCGTCGACGAGCGCACGCGATGTGGCCTACGTCTCCTGCGACCCCGCTACCCTCGCCCGCGACCTGCGCCGCTTTGTGGATGAGGGCACATTCCGCCCCGTCTGGGCCACCCCCGTCGACTTGTTCCCACAGACCTTCCACTGCGAGACGGTCGTCAGGCTCACCCGCGCGTAAAGCGGCTGATACTCACAAGGACGAATCGGGTATAACTCCGGCATCGCTGCATCCAAATGAGAGGATTTGCCATGTCCGGAGTTGCCGTACTTGCCGCCGATGGTTTTGAGACCATCGAATGCCTGACCGTCGTCGATGTCCTGCGTCGCGGCGGCATCCACACCGCCCTCGTCTCGATCATGGATACGCGCGACGTCGTGACCTCCCAGCAGATCCCCGTCACATGTGACGTCACGTTCGACGAGGTCGATTTCTCCGAATACGACTACGTCGTGCTACCCGGCGGCCTGCCCGGCGCCACCAACCTTCGCGCCGACGAGCGCGTCTGTGAGCTGGTGCGCGAGTTCGCCGCCACCAAGCACGTCGCCGCCATTTGCGCCGCACCCTTCATCCTGGCGGAACTCGGCGTACTCGAGGGTCACAAGGCCACGTGCTTCCCCGGCTTCGAGGCTGCCTTCCCCGCGGGCTCCTTCGCGGGGGACCGCACCGTGGTGGTCGACGGCAACGTGATCACCGCCTCCGGCATGGGCCAGGCGCTGCCCTTCGCCCTCGCCATCCTGAACGACATCGCCGGCGAGGTCGCCGTCCAGAAGGTGAAGGACGGTATCCAGCTGTGATCCTCGCCTCCCAATCGCCTCGCCGCATCGAGTTGATGCGTGAAGCGGGTTTCGACGCCCGCGTCATACCCGCAAACATCGATGAGACCGCTCTGCCAGACGAGAGCCCGTTCGACCTGGTCGAGCGCCTGGCCCGCGCCAAGGCCGCGGCAGTGGCAAAAGAACATGCCGAGGAAGGCGAACCAGTCGTGGCAGCCGACACCATCGTCGCCCTCGCCGGAGAGCTGCTCGGCAAACCGGCAGACGAAACCGATGCGCGCCGTATGCTCCACGCCCTCTCGGGCAAAACACACCAAGTCGCCACCGGGGTCTGCATCGTGCGCGACGGGAGCGTCGAATCCTTCGTCGATATAACCGACGTCACGTTTTACGAGCTCTCGCACGACGAGATCGACGCGTACGTTGCAACAGGCGAGCCCATGGACAAGGCCGGTGCCTACGGCATCCAAGGCCAGTACGGCCGCATGCTCGTCGAGAAGATCGACGGCGACTTCTACAACGTCGTCGGCCTCCCCATCGCCAAGGTCGTCCGCGCGCTGTCACGAACCTAACGCGCGCCCTGCGGCGGGCATACAAGACCCGCTGCTCGGACAGTCCTGCTCGCACGGAGAGCCCACTGGGCTCTCCGGCTCGTGCGGAACTCGCGACGGGCCTTGTATGCCCGCCGCAGGGCGCTCAGGCAGCATCATGTATCGTAAGCCTCAGCAAATGGATAGGAGACACCATGTCCACGCTCTCCCCCATCTCAATCACCGAGATTCCCGGATTCAAGTTCGGGCACTTCACGGACCGCGCGGGCGGAACGGGATGCACGGCGATCGTCGCGCCCGAGGGCGCCGTCGGCGGCGTTGACGTGCGCGGGGCGGCGCCGGCATCACGTGAAACGGACCTGCTCAAACCGGAGAACACCGTTGAGGAGGTACACGCTGTCGTATTGAGCGGCGGATCGGCCTTTGGTCTCGATGCCGCCTCGGGCGCCGCCAACGAACTCGAAAAGCATGGCATCGGCCTCGACGTGGGCTGCGGACGCGTGCCCATCGTATGTTCGAGCTGCCTGTTCGACCTTGCATTCGGCAACTCGCAGGCACGACCCACGAGCTTCGACGGGGCCATGGCAGTCCGCGAGGCGCTCATCACGCCCAAAAGCCTCCCACTCGCCGAGGGGTGCGTGGGCGCCGGCACCGGAGCCACCGTCGGCAAGCTCGGCGGACCCGAGCGCTGCATGAAGTCGGGACTCGGCGCACGCGCCTTCCAGCTTGGCAGCCTGCAGGTGGGCGCGGTGTCTGCCGTGAACGCCGTGGGCAACGTAGTCGACCCCGCCACCCTCCAGCCGATTGCCGGCATGCGCGCCACCGCTGACGGACTCGAGATCGTCGACATGGAAGAGGCGATGCTCGCCATGGGCGAGCAGGTCACCATGCCGCTCGACCGCACGAACACCACCATTTCCTGCATCGTCACCAATGCCTGCCTCACCAAAGCGCAGGCAACCAAAGTCGCCCAGATGGCAGCCGACGCCTATGCACACGCCATCCGCCCTACGCACACGACCAACGACGGCGACACCATCTATGTTCTCGCAAGCGGCTCGCTCGGTGCCGATGCATCCGCGCACATCCCACTCGACCTGATCGGGCTCGTCGCCACACGCGCGCTTGAGGCGGCCATCGTCGCCGGGTGCACCGAGGCGACAGCCCTGCACGGGCTCCCCGCCCATCGCGACATCGATACCCCGTAATCCACGATCGGGCCCTCATCAGGCCCATCCAAACCGTTCGCGGACAACGCCCCGCCCCTCACCGGACATCCGGCAGGACGCGGGGCGTTGCTCTATGCTGATAGCATCTTTGACCATCACGAGATTCAAGGCTCCAACGATGTCCGATTCAACTCCAAATCCCACCGTTCAAGACGCGCCGCACAAGCATGGCATCAGCCTCATGGGGCTCATCGCGCTCGTCATCAGCTCGGCAATCGGCTCGGGCGTGTTCGCACTCTCCACTGATGTCTCGGCCGCCGCGGCTCCCGGACCCGCGCTCATTGCCTGGCTCATCACCGGAATCGGCTTCATGGGCCTCGCCACCACCTTTGGACGCCTCTCCATCGTCAAACCCGAACTCGACGGTATCGTGGCTTACGCCCATGCGGGATTTGGCCCGTTCGTTGGATTCATCTCCGGATGGGGTTACTGGCTCTCGATTTGGATCGGCAACGTGGCGTTCGGCGTCATGCTCGTCACCGCCATCGGATATTTCTATCCTCCGTTCGCGGGCAACCTCACCATTCTGGGCGTGGTTTTCATCTCTCTCCTGAACTGGGCGATCGTGCTGCTCGTCAACCGCGGCGTGGAGCAGGCGAGCACGCTCAACGCCATCGTCATGGTCTGCAAGCTCGTGCCCATCTTCTCGTTCATCATCGCGATGGTCTTCGTCTTTGATTTCGACGTATTCACCGCGGACTTTTGGGGCAACGTCGCAAACAACCTCTACGGCGCATCATATACAAACGTAAACGGCACCGTGGTGGGTGCGCCCGGGCCCATTCCCCGGCAGATCGTCAACTGCCTCATGGTTATGATGTGGGTCTTCGTGGGCATGGAGGGCGCGAGCGTGCTGGGCCACCGCGCCGAACGCAAGTCCGATGTGAGCCGCGCCAGCATCCTGGGATGCACGATACTCGTGGCGATTTACGTCGCGGCATCTATCCTGCCCTACGGCTATCTCACCCGTGAGGAGCTCATGGCGCTCGGCTCCCCGTCCATGCCCTACATCTTCGCGCGCGTCGTGGGACCTTGGGGCGGTGCGTTCATCTCCGCAGGCCTGATCATCTCCATTTTTGGCGCCTGGCTCTCCTTCACCATGTTGGCGTCCGAGGCGCTGTGCGGTATGGCGCAGATGAAGTTGCTGCCCCGTGCGTTCTCTCATCTAAACGCATACAGCGCGCCCACGGCCTGCCTGTTCACCACGGGCGCCATGGTTCAACTCCTCACCATCGTGATGATGTTCTCCAACGAGGCATACCAGCTGGCTTACTCGCTCTGCACGGCGGCAATCACCATCAGCTGGACGCTCGCCGCCGCATATATGGTCAAGCTCGGAATTGAGCAGCGAAAGCGGGGATGGGCGGACTATCCCGAAGCCGTCGGAAACGCAGAGCATCCAAACTCCGAACGCGTCCGTGGAACCGATTTGGCGCTCGCTTCGTTCACGGTCGTGTTCCTCGTAGTTGCCGTGGCGCTTGCGGGCATCCAGCAACTCCTGTTGTGCTGCATCGCCTACATCCCTGGCATCTTCTTCTACAAGAAAGCCCAACGCGAAAGAGAAATGTTGCAGTAACCCTCGCTTCGGACGACATCAAGTACATCCAGCTACCGCGCGACCTGCGGGAATGGTGGCTGAACCTCTCTAGGCATTCGACCACTCACCGATTCACTGCAACATATCTCACGGTTCCGCCAGCTTGACCGAAATGCAGGCATACAATCACCCGAAATCGGATAGGATAACCGTATATGCGCGTGCGCCGCAGCATAGGGCGCACCATTCTCAATGGGAGGCAACCAATGAGCTTTTTCTCCAGTATCACCAGTGTGTTCCACAGCACCGAGAACACCGAGACCCCCGTCTCCGCCACGTTCGCATCTCGCAAGGACACCGTTTACGCGCCCATCTCCGGCATGCTCGTCGATCAGAAGGAAATCAACGACGAGGTCATCTCCCAGGGCCTGCTCGGCAAGGGCTACGGCATCCTGCCCGTCGGCAACGTCGTGTACGCCCCGGTGTCCGGCCGCGTTGACGTGGTGACCGTCACCAACCACGCCATCGGCATCCTGTCCGAAACGGGCGCCAAGGTTCTCATCCACGTCGGCCTGGACACCGTCGACATGGATGGCAAGGGCTTCACCCGCTATGTCGAGGCGGGCGATATCGTCTCCGCCGGTCAGCCCATCCTCTCCTTTGACGACGAGGCCATCAAGGCCGCCGGCCATGACGACGTCGTGACCTGCGTGGTGAGCAACCCCCAGGAGCTGGACGAGGTCCACGCGATCGGTTCCTCCAGCACCCTGCTCGGCGGGCGCCCGCTCGTGAAGGTCGGCGATCCGCTGATCGTCACCAAGTAAACTATCCCGCAGCCCGTTCGCGCAAAGCATCGAAGCCCGGAAGGCCACAGGCCTTCCGGGCTTCTTTATGCTAACGAAGTAAGCGAATGAACGCCGAAGCGCGCATTGAACCGACGCGCGAATCGACTAACCGGTCACATAGCGCCACTGGATGGAATCGCCATCGACAAGCTTGTAGGCGCTGCACGCCATGTTGGGCAGCTTGCCGTTGACCGCATACATCCATCCACTCGAGGCGCCATGCTCCTTCTCGGCCAGGCCGTTTATGGAACTCACATACACGCCGTGAATGCTGTCCTGTGACCCAATGCTGAGCCCCAAAGCACACAGGGCGTCGTAGACCGTAGCGCCCTCCTCAAAGGTGAACGTGCCGCTGCCGAAAACCGGTCCGCCCACCGCGCTGGAATCGACCGAGATGGAGACCGTCACGGTCTTGGGCGCGGGCTTTTGCCCACCGCCCGCCGGTTTGTCGGCCTGGCCTCCCCCGCCCTGTTGCGAGGAACCGCCACTGGAATTGGGCTTTGATGGGGTCGATCCGTTCGCGGGGCCGCCGGGATTTCCGCTGGAGCCACTAGACGAGGATGCCGAGGAGCTAGATCCGGCGGAGTCGGAAGTGCCGGACTGGCCCTTCGAACCGCTGTCACCCGAGGTGCTGGACGACCGGTCTCCCGAATCTTCAGACGAGTTCTCGACCGGAGTGGCGTCGGGGGCGACGAAGGCGCCCTCGCCCGATTCGACATCGGAGGCATCCCCATCCGCATTGGAACCCGCCTGGGCGGCCGCGGCGCCACTGCCCATGGACATCGCATCGGGATTCAGAGCGAAGTACCCCGCTGAACCCAATACAAGCACAAGGGAAACGCCCGCGATTGCAAGCTGGACCGTTTTTCGGCGATGATCGGAGTGGTCGGTTGCCCGCCCCTCATCGGTAGGAGCGCCCATCACGACGTCGCGGCAGGACATCTCCGCATCGTCCGCTGGTGAATCTGCCGAGATGGGCTTCTTTTCATCCGCCATATCAAACCTCCTTGTGACGGCGCGTGAACGCCATCCACAGACCCGACGCCACGAGTCCGGTCACGCCCACGGCACCTGCCACGAACGCGATGCGGGCAGGCACGGGCATGTCGCGAGCGACATTGGCCTGCGCGCTCGAAGCGCTCTCAGGGGCGACGGCGGAATCCACATCCTGGGTCTTCTCGCCAGAATCGGAAGCGGCCGCGGCATCGCGCTGAGAGGCGTCCTCCTTCTTATCGAACGCCCCCTTTGCAAGGGGCTTAGCGCCCGCCGGCACCGAACCAATTACCGGGATCTTCGAAGGGGGCGTGGTGGAATTGGTGTTGCCTGCAGTCGGGGTGCCGGATGCACCCGCATTGGAGTTGGAGCCGGACTGACCATTATTGCCAGATGAGCCACCGGCCTGGCCGCCGTTGCCTCCAGTCTGGCCGCCGGCTCCGTTGCCGTCACCCGTCTGACCGCCGTTACCGCTGCCAGCGCCGGTCTGGCCATCGTTGCCACCGCCGGAACCGCCGTTGCCGCCAGTCTCACCGCCGCCAGAGCCGCCGTCGCCGCCCTGGGCAGGACCGTTCCCAGCGATCTTAAAGAGATGACCCGAGTCGTTGGTGTAGTAGAGATTGCCCTCATCATCGCAGATAACCGATGCCATGCAGTACTGAGCCTGCTCCGGAGTGGGCTGGAACATCAGGGTCGCCTCGTCATCACCCAGGCGATATACGTACATGTTTCCGCCGCTCGTGTACGATGGATAGCCTTCAGCCCAGTTCACAGTGAAGTACACGTAAGTCTCCGCCCCCTGGACGGACACGAGGGGCGAACTCTTAACCTCGTCGGGAATCTTCTCTCCATCTGCCTTCAGCACTTGCTGAACGTTCATGCTTTCAAGATCGACCACGGCCAACACGCCGTTCTTGTTCTTCCAGTTGCCCTTGAATCCACCTATGAACGCACGTCCACCGCTGATCGTCGGCGTCGAGGTCGACGTGTCGGCAAACTTGACGGAGCTGAGCTCCTCTACGTTGCCTGCATTATCAACGATGAGCTTATGCAGCGTGCCATCCTGCTGCGACACCGCGTAGACAAAGCCTTCGGACAGGACGAGCGTGGAGCGGATCGAGGCATCTGCGATCTTCCGACTCGAAACCTCACGCGAGAGGTCCGCCGTGAACACGTGAACCTGCCCCTGGTCGTCTCCGATGACGAAGTGATCGCCGACCATGACGCCTCCAGCCCAGTAATAACCGGACGCGGCGGTGCGCATATCGCCCGCAAGGGCACCCGTGTGGATGTTGAAGCGGCGCACCGAACCACCCACCGCGAGTTTGTCCTGAAGGGAATCAAACATCGACACATAGACATAACCATCGCGAACCGTGAGCGTGCACAAGGATTGCCCCCGGCTCGATGCGGGAACGATCCAGAACGTCTCGAGGGTTTTGGCGGAAACGGCTTGCAAACACCCGCCAGACAGGGGAATCACGATGATGCCGTCTGCGTATACGGGGCGGCAGGTGCTGTCCATGGTGGCACCCAGCTGCACCTCTCGCTCGATCTTGCCCGTCGAACGGTCAACGACCTGCAGGCGAGCGAGGCTATGAATGGGGCGCCATGTCTCCGGATCCTGCACCTCGGATGCGGTCACCATATAAATTTTACCATCGATGATAAGTGGATCGGAGGCGTAGAGCTTCGCTCCCGCCTTGACCTCTTCAGCCGTAAGCAGGTTCTCAGCCCACGCGAGCTCACCGCCCTCCGTCGGCGTCAAGGCGTCAGTCACCGAACCGGTGCCGCCGTTGATGAACCCGTTCCATTGCGCATCGAGATCAGGGTGCTCAGCGTCGGGATTGACGATCACATCCGCCTGGGGCAACACAGTCACGCCGTCGTCGAGGTAGCGCAACTCGATGGTCATGCCGTCCCTAACCGGACAGGTCGTGGCAGCGCCCTCGGCACCTTGGCCGTACTCGCCATCGATGAAGAATGCCCAATATCGATAGGGCTTCTTGAAGTCGCTATCGAGCGTGATACCGTCCGGCGTGGTGATGCTCATCGGACCGGCCGCGTTGAGCGCATAGGTGTAGCCAGCTTCATCGAACAGTCCCGCGAACACATCCCAGGCGGTGGCGCCCTCCTCCGCAGGAACCGTCACCTCGGTGAGCGGAATCCAATCGCGCTGCCCGCGCGTGCCGTCGTCCTTGACCGCATCCAAGCCGGTCACGCGTACATTGACCGTCAGCGTGCGACAAGCCTCGGGGTTCTCGGCACCAGTGGCACCCAAAACGGTGTACATCGCGCTAACCGGCTGGTTGACGAGCTGCTGGAGCTTAATATTTTGAGGATGGGCCTCGGCAAGGGACTCGAAAGCCTTATAGGTGAGCGTCGAGTCGATGCGGACCTTGGTGTTATACGCAGGCTGCGTGACAAGTAGGTTCTCGTGAGCCACAACGGACGGGCGCGACGAGCGGAATAGGCGCCACTGCGCCGATCCCATGGGATCGTAACCGGGCAGGTCGACAGGCACGACACCCGCGTCGTCGCAGTCGGTCGAGGTGCGCGCCCAGACAATGGAGCCATCCTCAGCCGGAGAGGCGCTCTGGAAGGTATCGAGGCCATCCACAACCTCGTCTGACGAGGCGTTGGTGCCCAGCAACGCTGCGGCGTAGTCGGTCTTCACCCTGCCCATGAAGTCGATGGCGGCATCAATCTCGGCATTCGTGACTATGGCGGGCGTGAAGGCGCCCAACTCGCGCGTGGCGGTCACGCCTTCATAGGTGAGCGAAGCGGTGATCAACGCGGACCGGGGCTCCTCACCCTCGAGATTGCCGGTGACAACGCCGCGATAGGTGTTGATACGAATCGCCGTGGGATCACTGCTCTCGTAGAAGAGCTTATACATGCTGCCGTCGATGCCGAGGGCACGGGGCGTAGGGAGCTTGAGGTCGCCGGTGACCGCTGAGGTGTTCAGCGTGCCGCCCTGCATCAGGCCGACTTTGGCCTTGGCGAGCACAGAGGACAGCTCGCGCTCAATCTGCTCGACCGTGGCGTCGGATCGCGGCTCGACCGAAAGGTGGTGCTCCACGGCGACCGTCTTTTCGGACAGTCCTGAGGCGCCGGCCATCTTGATCTTGGCGGTGAGCACCACGTCGGCGGGCGCGGCGGGATGCGTGAAGGAAACCGAGGCCACGTTATACGAGGAGACCACCTTGGCGACCCTGGCATTGGAGGAGGTCCACTCTATGCTTGCGACGGTCTTCCGCGTTTTTGCGTCGACGACCTTGAACGGCAACTCGAGCTTCGTGACGGCTTCGGGAATGGAGCCCTGGGCGAATTCAGTTGGAAGTTCAACATTGTCAAAGGTGCGGTTGAGGTACTCCCCCACGCGCGCATCGTCCCACGGCAACTGAGAGGTGCGCTTGGGCGTAAAGGTGTCGGTCGCGTCACCGCAGGTCAGCCGATACGTGGGCTGAAAACGACGCAGCACCGTGTAGTCGGTGCTGCTCGTGCGCTCCACCGGCGGCAGGAAGAAGAACTCGATATTGCCGTTGGAGGAGCCATCGGTTGTGTCGATCGAACCGCGGGCAGCAAGCTCGTATTTCTCCATGCCGGAACTCACCACGTGGCTCGAGACACCGGTCACGCCGAGTTTTTCCAGGCACGCCTCGATCATGGTGTTGAGGTTGGTGTCGGCACCGAACGCGGGCGCAGGATAATAGCCGCTGAAGCCGTCCTTCTCGAGCGCGGCGATTGCGGCGGCGAGTTTGGCCTCGTTCTCGGCGGATCCGGCGGCGGCCACGGGGCCCACAGCCATGGGCGCGTCATCGCGCTCGGTCATCGCAGGTTCAGACGTCGATGCGGTGGACTCCCCGCCCTCGACTGCATCCCCCGTAGATACGGAGGGCTCCTCACGGGCCTCCCCCGCAGCGAGGCTGCTTGCGACAACTGCCGCATCGGAGCCCGTGTCGGGCTCCTGCGCATCGGACGCCGACGCGGCGGCCTGCACCAGCGCACCCTGCGCGTCGCTGAGAGCTTGTGCCCATGCGGGCGCGGGCACGCCACTCGACAGCATTGTGAATGAGAGCACCGCCACGAGAGCCTTGCGCCAAACAGGCACCTTGAACCCTCCGCGCGGCGGGCGGCAATTACGTCCGATCATGTCGGATCCCTTCCCCCAGGGTCGGCGCCCCTCAATGAGGGGCACGCTCAGATGGGAGGCGATCCGACTTGTCATCATCCGATTGCGCGCGCCGTCCGATCTACGACGCTCACAGCGCAGCCGTCCGAGTTACGGTTACTGGTATAGCCGGGGACTTGCACCCCGATTCCCCTGGACGCCTTAAGCGTCCGTGCGTCTCCGCACCACCATCTCGACCATATTGCTATATCTGGGATATCGTAACACGGCATCCGTCCGTCTATCGGTTCTCGATAGCATCAGGCTCAATGACAGATAAGGAATGTCTAACGTTTGAGCAGGTCGGATAGGGTACTTTTTGGAATGAGTCGAGAGCGACTTTCAAGTTTGGACAAATCGTCTCGGCGCTTCGCTCCTACATCAAAACACGTCGGATACCGCCCTCATCGACTCCCCTCTTGGCGTCCATGTTTACGTGGGTGTAAATCTCCAGGGTCGTCGCCATGCATGCGTGCCCGGCAAGCTCCTGCATGACCTTTGGATGCACGCCGTTCACCGCGAGGGTCGTCAGATACGTGTGGTGAAGCTCGTGAAGCGTCCACCCCTCCGCTCAACTCCGACCGCACGATGATGCGGGCGGGCAGCTGGCGCTCGCTCACCATCGCCACGGGCGAGATCCCCATCGTGGGCGACTCGACCCAGCAGGACGCCGCCAACCGCACGCTGGAGATCTCGGCGGAACCCTTCGACGACGTGCGCGAGGCCCAGGCCATGCACCACCTGGTCGTCGCCCAGCACGGCACCGCGGGGCGCGCCTTCATCGAGGCGCTGCGCCGCAACCCGCGCGCGCATCCGCGCGAGGGGGCCTTGGCGGGGATTCGCCGAAACGTTGAGACGGGCGGCTTTCCCGCAGCCCTGCGGGTCGCGCGACGGCTTGACAGGGCGGTTCCCGCCGCGAAGGCGGGCCCGGTCGATGTCGAGGAGGCGGGCGGCATGAGGTGGACCGAGGAGCAGGACGACGTCCTGCGCGAGGTGAGCTTCCACGGCGCGGCCTTCGCCGCCGCCGAAATCGCGCGGCGATGCGGCGTTGCCTACACTGTGCGCGCCGTGGAGATGCGCGCGAGCCGGATCCACTGCTCGCTCGCCGTCCAGACGGTGCGCCCCGAGTGCGAGCATGGAGGGGCAGCACCCAGCCCCGCACGGCGTGAACGGTGCCACGGCGCAGCCGACGCGGCTCGGGCGTGCGCCCAGGGCGCGCATGCGCAAGGCCGAACGTCGGCGCAGGGTGCGGCTGAGCCCGCTGCGGAGGGCAGACGCGATAAGCGGCCGACCGAAGCCGTGGCGAAGACGCGCCTGGAGCCGACGAGCGGCTTGCTCGTTGCCCCTCCATGCGCACGGCCGCGCCGTGGCGGATGCGCCCCGGGCGCGACGGGCGGGGTTGGGTGCGACTCGACCCATGAAGCGCGAGCGCTGCGCGCGGCTGGCCGTGCGGGGTGGGGCTAGAA
>ERZ894223.1088-NODE-1088-length-20645-cov-6.404080_pt1 | contig 20645 bp, 20 predicted proteins | sample MGYA00380293_ERZ894223 | MGnify/ENA primary metagenome ERZ894223 (study PRJEB32331, sample SAMN06328445) | human gut metagenome | biome: human gut microbiome; feature: stool | host: Homo sapiens | collected 2014-11-05 ...
CTTTATTATACCTGATTTTTCACATAACACAAGCTCTCTTTATCATTAATTATTTCATTAATCTGTATTCTATATTCATGCAATTTGCCTACAGCCTGCATTATCAATTCATTTTTTACATCCCAAATCTAATAACTCATAACCGTTACCGGTATATCTTTATACACCGGAGCACAACTCGCTTGAATATCTGCCACCACGTTCTCTATTAACTCTTTAGGAAATTTTCTTCCTCTCACGTCCAATACAATCTCCTGCGTTGATCCTAGAGGCAAATTATTCACTCTATTTGTCACCTGTCTTTTCAGTTCTCTATTTAGATAATACCTACTATTTGAGAAAGCCAGATTATAATTTTTCACTTCAATAGCTTTTATACTTCCATCTGCATTTTTTACTACTACGTCTGGTCGTGTTGCACCTGTAGTTGTAGCTGAAACTTCAATCCCATCCAGATATGAAACTTGTTCTTCCGCTCCTTTAGTGCGCTCAAGAACTTTCAATTCTGATTCTCTTGGAGTGGGATGGCTCCTCGCCGATTTAACCAGAGATACGCTTTCTGATACCCCACCAGTAACAACACCTGCAATCGCTCCAAATTTAAATCCATCACTACCAGCAAGCAAAGCTTGTTTAACTGTTTCTTCGACATTTTGAGTTTCTACTCCTTTTACGATTGCCGTCCCTACAGTACTAATGGCTCCAGACGATATGGCAAAAGATGCTCCTGTTTTTGCCGATGCTGCAAAAAACATACTCACTGCTGCCGGAGCTCCAACTCCTGCTGACGCAACCGAAACAGTAGCACATGCCATGAATAGAACTGAATACAAAAACAATTTCGGGCGTGAGCATTACGAACGAATCAATCGCGTTGTACCTAAAGGCATGAAAGACATCATCAAGGTTCTTGCATCCAGTAAAGGAATGTCGGTCAATGCGTACATGCAAGACCTTATCAGAAAAGACCAATGCGGTTTATTTGACGCAATGCAGATTGCGGAAAAGAACAGAAAAATGATTTCCGGAATCACCGGAAACATGCACGACGGATATGACATCATTTTCAAAGACGGTCATTCCTGCCATTGCCGGACGAAAAAGGATGTCCGGTCTTGCATTATTGAATACTGCAACGAAAAGGGTGATTGATTCGTCCTTTTTTATTGCAAAATGTGTCTTACATAAGACTTTCAATGTCTTACACAAGACAGTGTTTTCCGTGTTAGTTACCTGTTAGTTATGTGTTAGTTACCGTTGAAATTTCGTGTGTTTTTGTGGTGTCTGATAGATTTATCGGAATATAAAGAAATCCCCGAAAACTCGATGTTTTCGGGGAAAATTGTTCTTTTCGCTATGTCGCTTGAATTATCGCTTGCTGAACTGCGGAGCGCGACGAGCTGCTTTGAGACCGTACTTCTTACGTTCTTTCATACGTGGATCACGTGTCAGGAATCCAGCTTTCTTAAGCACTGGTCTGTAATCAGCATCTGCCTCAAGAAGTGCTCTTGAAATACCATGGCGGATTGCTCCTGCCTGTCCTGTGTAACCGCCACCCTTTACGTTAACGATTACGTCGAATTTACCTTCTGTATCTGTCAGTACTAATGGCTGACGAACGATAACTTTCAGAGTTTCAAGTCCAAGATACTCATCGATATCTCTTTTATTAATTGTAATCTTACCTGTTCCAGGTACAAGATATACTCTTGCGATTGATTTTTTTCTTCTTCCTGTTCCGTAGAATTTTGCTGTAGCCACTGTTATATCCTCCTTTCGACCTTCCTAATTAAAATTTCAGTTCAACCGGCTTCTGAGCCTGCTGCTCGTGCTCCGGTCCTGCATATACATGAAGCTTCTTGATCATAGATCTTCCGAGAGGTCCCTTTGGAAGCATTCCCTTAACTGCCAGCTCGATAACGCGCTCTGGTTTCTTATCCATCATCTCTGCCAGAGTAGTCTCTTTCATTCCTCCAACATAGTCAGAGTGATTGTAATATACCTTCTGGCTCAGTTTCTTACCAGTTACTTTAACTTTTTCAGCGTTAACTACGATTACATAGTCACCTGTATCAACATGCGGTGTGAATTCCGGTTTGTTCTTTCCTCTTAAAACCTTTGCTACTTCTGATGCCAGACGTCCTAATGTGCAATCTGCTGCATCAACTACATACCATTTTCTTTCAATCTTATCTGGATTAGCCATATAAGTTTTCATTGGTTTCCCTCCTGTGATTCATTACATTGCTTATTTAACAATTAACTCTATCGAAATCAGATGCTTCCGGGGCTTTGGAGAGCATTCTGTTTCTCCCATCGTCATACTGATTTATTATATTATACGTTTTTTTGCATGTCAAGCTTTTTCCGTATATTTTGTGGTACTATCTACGCACAGAAAAGACCTGCCACTCTTCTGACCAGATGAGAGGCAGGTCTTTCCTATATTAAGCTAATAAACCTTTAACGTAACTGTTCTTAAGTTATCACCTTTTTCTACAATTAATCATTTCCTACGATCTGAAGATCTTTTGGATACTTCGTCAGCACCTCACATCCATCCTCTGTTACTATAACCAGATCTTCGATCCGGACTCCCACATCATCTTTCAGATAGATTCCCGGTTCGATGGAGAAACACATTCCAGGCTCTGCGATCAGATCACAGGATGGACTGGCCTCCGGCGGTTCGTGAACAGTCATGCCCACGCCATGTCCGGTACGGGTCAGGAAATACTCTCCATATCCGGCATCTGTAATGACTTTACGCGCCACTGCATCTACATCTGACATTTTCACGCCAGGTTTTACGAAATCTATTGCTGCCTGCTGTGCCGCTTTTACAATCTCATATACTTTGCGGTGCTCTTCACTGCAGCTCTTATAGAATACTGTACGTGTCATATCACACCAGTAATTATTAATCGGTGCCCAGAGATCAAATAATACTGCATCTCCCTCTTTCAGCATTTCTCCGGCAACTGCTCCGTGATGTGGCTCTGCTGCATTTTTTCCATAGCATACATACTGTAACTGCATGTCCTGAACCGCACCATGCTCTTCAAAGAATTCTTCGATCATGTTGGACAGTGTCAACTCATCAAGACTCGGATCAATATGCTTAATTCCAAACTCTACTGCCATGTCATTAATATTAGCCGCATGCCGAAGTGCTTCTTTTTCCGCTTCATCTTTGTGTGATTTGCAAACGTCGATTGGATCAGAACCAAGTACCGGAATAATATCATCACGTTCTTTCAGTACAGAAATCGTATGCTTGGAAGCCCAGTTTTTATCAAATCCAACCTTTCCCGGAGCCAGCTCATCTGCAATCAGCTTATATGGATTCTCTCCATCTGCATAATAGTGCATTGTCATGCCATCAATCGGCTCAAAGCAAAACAGATTATTCATAAATGCATGTACTTCTCCGTCATCCTTCAGAAGAATTGCTCCGCAACGTTCCATTGGATTCACAATACGTCCTGTCAGCCAGAAGATGGCCGGATCATCTGCAATCAGTATCTGCGTAAGTCCCTGCCGCTTCATCTCTTCCACAACTCTTGCAAATCTTTCTTTGTTCATCATAGTCTGCTACCTCCTTTTGTATTCTTTTACCATCATGTATGTCCATTTTCTATATATACTGTTTAACTTGCTTCTTCGCCTTTCTTTCTCATCTCAGCCAGTTCCATCCGTCGTTCTTTGGTCAGCTTACGGAAAATGATGATCGCTACAATTGCGATGCACAGCATACCAATAAAGGTCTTGAAGATCATCTCGTATCCTTCCAGTCCTGAGAAATGATTCAGACACCAGCCATTGTACAATGGCATAATGCTTTCTGCGCTGTATCCAAGAGGAGAGATGATAAATGTAACTGCACCCATGATTTCTACCGGATATTCGCCTTCTTCCAGAACCGCATAGTGTAATGCCTGTGCACTGTACATGAACATACACAACAATGCTATACTGATGATCAACATCCACATAAATTTCATAGAACGCGGTGTATACAGAATACCGGCAACTCCTACGATCATCAGAATAACATCTGCCAGCATCATGGTTGAAAGACCTTTTCTGTCGGCGATCTGTCCACCGATCGCACATCCCACAAAGCGGAATCCATTTGCCGCATACCCCATAATCGCTGCCAGTGCTGCAGACATTCCAAATGCTGCTGTACAATACGGCACTACATAGTTATATGTAATGATAACTCCATACGTCATGAACATGATCACGATTACACACCATGTAGTCGGCATTTTCAACGCTTTCAATACATTCTTTCCAAAGCTTGTATCCTTCTCTGTATTAGAATCCAGTGACTTCGGGAGGCATTTCAGCAATGCAAAGTATACAGCCACACCTACTACGATTGCTTCAATACCATAAAAGAGAATCAGCCCTGTCATGCCGTTTGCTTCGCCGACTTTTTTCGTAACAGCGGTAAATGCTGCCAGAATCACAAGTCCTGAAAGGAAGTTCAAGATTCCTCTTGTCATATCAAACAACGCATAGCCTCGTCCCTGCTCACTTGCTTTTGACAGTGCCCGCAGTGCTTTCATACACGGATTCCAGAATGTCATAATAGAGGTAACACCCCATAATGCATAGATTCCTACATGAATCGGAAATGCCGGTTTCAGAAGAAGCACGAACGCTCCGAGTCCTGTTACTACCAGGGATCCAGATATCGCAAGCTTCAGAGATACCCGGTCAGCTACCCAACCGCCCAGACAATATCCTACGATTGCAAGCACTCCATAGATGCTTCCCAGTGTTCCCATCTGCAGATCGTTGATTCCAAAATACGAAACATACGCATCGTAATAATAGTAACGGAAGTATGGAAGCAGATACACACTCATTCCAGCCAATGCAACTAACATGATGACAACTCGATTTTGTTTATAACCACGTGTTTCCATATAATCACCCTTTCTCTCCGGTCTCCTGTTAAACTACTTATCCTGATATAAGAAATACTTATGCGCAACTCAGTATTTATCTTGATAAAAGATTATCATTCAGGTTCATATTTATCAAACCGGTGATTTTTTCCTCTATGGAAACTTTTAAGACTTTTTTGTCTAATTCAGAAAGAAAGATTGTATTTTTAGAAAATACTGTACATTGGTCTATTATTGCCTTAGTAATTTCAAAAAAATCTTTCCTTTTTGGAAATATATGGTATATTAGTTATTGTAGCAGTCTATCTGTTAAGGAAAAATATTGTAAATATCTATATACTAAGGAAGTGATTATATGGCAATCAATACTGTGCATACGCCGGCGGAACACGTTGCCCAGAGAATCCGTATGTATCACACCAGACAGCATATGACCATCGATACTCTGGCACGCAAGCTCCATGTAAGCACATCTACCATTTCGAAATACGAGAACGGCCGACTTGCATTAAATGTAGCTACATTGTTTGAAATTGCAGATGCATTGAATGTATCGGTAAATCAGCTGACGGATTACCAGGCTCCCGGCAAGCCACGGCTTGAGAAAACAGACGAGCGCAGTTTTTTCAAGCGTTCCAATATCTTCTATATGTATCAGTATTTTGCAATTGACCGCAAGATTTACCCTTGTGTACTGGAAGTACAGGCGAATCCGGAACACGATTACGATGACATCATTCTTTACTACGATGTCGCTGACGAATATAATTATACTGATGCGCAGTACATTTACAAAGGAACCATGTTTGTTCACGACTTCATCACCAATATCTACTGCAAGAATCCATACAACGAAAGTGATGACTTGTCCATCTGCGCCAAAGCGACATTTTCTTTAAAGAATACAACAACCGGACTGTTGATTGCCTTATCGCAGTCACTGCGTAATCCTTACGCGATCAAAGTGATTTTTTCGCTGAATACGCTGCCTATGGACGACACGCTCCGGGCTGAACTTAGCATCTCAGACAAAACAACACTTGCCGAGTTGAAGCGTGTGAATTCCTTAGTCATTTATTAAACATACGGCAACTATTCAGAACTCCTCTGAAATACGAAAAACTGATACGTCATGCTTGCATGAAAGTAGCAATTTTTCGTATTTCAAGGGAACTCGAATATGTGGGGTGAGTTCTGAACAATTACAACATACGAAAAGAGGTTATTATATGTGGGCTTATAATAGTGTATTTTATCAGATCTATCCGATTGGCTTCTGCGGTGCACCCTATGCCAATGACGGCATCTGCGTTTCTCGCATCCTCAAGATCGGAGAATGGGCTGATTATTTAAAAGAACTTGGTGTTGATGCCATCCTGCTGAATCCGATCTTTGCTTCAGACAATCATGGCTACGACACCAGAGATTTCCGTACGATTGACTGTCGTCTTGGCACGAATAAAGATTTTGCAGATGTCTGCCGGATACTGCACGAACACGATATCCGCATTGTACTGGATGGCGTATTTAATCATGTAGGAAGAGGATTCTGGGCATTTCGCGATGTGCAGGAAAAGAAATGGGATTCTCCATACAAAGACTGGTTTCACATCAGCTTTGACGGCAACAGCTGCTACAACGATGGATTCTGGTACGAAGGCTGGGAAGGACATTATGAGTTGGTGAAACTGAACCTTCAGAATCCGACCGTGACCGATTATCTGCTGGACTGCGTGCGCGGATGGATCGAGGAATTTGACATTGACGGGCTTCGTCTTGATGTGGCGTACAGCCTGGATCACAACTTTATGCGCAGTCTCCGACATTTTACCAACGAACTCAAACCAGACTTTGCACTGATCGGAGAAGTTTTATTCGGTGATTATAATCTGATCGTGAATGATGAAATGCTACACAGTTGCACCAACTACGAATGCTACAAGGGCATCTACTCCAGTTTCAATTCTATGAATATGTTCGAGATCGCACATTCACTGCACCGCCAATATGGTCCGGACCCATGGTGCATTTACCGCGGCAAGCATCTGATGAACTTTGTAGACAACCATGACGTCACCCGACTTGCTTCCATTCTGACGAACAAAGAACATATACGCCCAGCTTATGGTCTGTTAATGGGCATGCCTGGCATTCCATGTCTCTATTATGGCAGTGAATGGGGTGAAGAAGGTACAAAAGCACCAGACAATGATTATGCTCTGCGACCGTGTTTTGATGCACCAAAGCCAAATGAACTGACAGAATTTATTGAGAAGCTGATTGCCATACGGCAATTGAGTGATGGTCTGTGCAATGGCGGTTACCGCAATGTAGTTCTGACCAACCATCAGTTAATCTTTGAACGCGCTTCTGAAAAAGAACGGATTCTGGTGGCAATTAATGCTTCCGGTGATCATTACACTGCTTACCATGGTGATCTGAATGGTACGGTAACAGAGCTTTTAAGCGGTAATGTGGTAACGTTGACCGGACAATTTGACATGGCACCTTACAGTGTAAATTATCTGAAATTCTAAAAACATACCTGCTGTAGGCAACTATATATAACACGAGGCTGTGACTAATCATTCGTTTTGATTACTAATCAAAAGTGTTTGATTAATCACAGCCTCATTTCATACATATATCAGCAGATGCCTGCGGATCACTCCGCATTTTTCACTGGCATCTTATTTCATTACTACTTTACGGAAGTTCTTCTTGCCTTTCTTTACTACCAGACCTTCTCCCAATGTATCTGCTGTATAAGAAGTCTTGATATCTCCGACCTTCTCGCCTTCAACAGTTACACCGCCCTGCTGTACAGCACGTCTTGCTTCTGCTCTTGATGGAACCAGACCACTCTTTACAAGAATACTCAGGATATCGATGCTTCCGTCTGTCAGATCCTCTGATGTCAGTTCTGTTGTCGGCATGTCTGCTGCTGCACCCTGACTGAACAATGCTTTCGCTGCTGCCTGTGCTTTCTCAGCTTCTTCTTCGCCGTGCACCAGTTTTGTCAGCTCGTAAGCCAGAATCTCTTTTGCTGTATTAAGCTGCGCACCTTCCCAGCTGTCCATCTTGTCAATCTCTTCCAACGGAAGGAATGTCAGCATACGGATACATTTGAGCACGTCAGCGTCTCCTACATTTCTCCAGTACTGATAAAACTCAAACGGAGATGTCTTCTCTGGATCAAGCCACACAGCGCCGCTCTGTGTCTTGCCCATCTTCTTGCCTTCTGAATTCAGAAGCAGCGTAATGGTCATCGCGCTCGCATCCTTGCCAAGCTTACGGCGGATCAGTTCCGTACCTGCCAGCATATTACTCCACTGGTCGTCACCACCGAACTCCAGGTTACATCCGTAATTCTGGAACAGCTCATAGAAGTCATATGCCTGCATGATCATGTAGTTAAACTCCAGGAAGCTGAGTCCCTTTTCCATTCTCTGCTTGTAACACTCTGCTGTCAGCATACGATTAACCGAGAAGTGTGGTCCGATCTCGCGCAGTACATCGATATAGTTCAGATCCAGAAGCCAGTCAGCATTGTTAACCATCAGCGCCTTGCCTTCTGAAAAATCAATAAACTTGCTCATCTGCTTCTTGAAGCAGTCGCAATTGTGCTGGATCTGCTCCGGCGTCATCATGCTTCTCATATCAGATCTTCCAGACGGATCTCCGATATATCCTGTACCGCCACCGATCAATGCAATTGGCTTATTTCCTGCTTCCTGCAGTCTCTTCATCAGGCACAATGCCATGAAGTGACCTACATGCAGACTGTCTGCCGTCGGGTCAAATCCAATATAAAATGTTGCCTTTCCATTGTTAACCAGTTCTCTGATTCTCTCTTCATCAGTCACCTGCGCGATCAGTCCGCGCGCCTGAAGTTCTTCATAAATACCCATAATCTTCTCCTTTTTTTATTATTCAAGTCGAACGTCCGTGAGACAAATTTGCTATTACTCACCTCCTGAAGAGGTGGAGTCTTCTCGACTGAGATAAAATAACCCATCCTTATCTCTCGATAAGGACGGGTCTATACTCCGTGTTACCACCTTAATTCACCATCAGTTCACACCGACAGCCTCTGTGGCTGCTTTCACAGCTTCTGCGCGTAACGTGCGCCAGCGTCACAGTCTACTTAAATCTCACATCAGATTCCGTCTTTTCATATCTACCTGAGATTCTTTCGATGTGCAGCTCCGAGATGTATTCACACTGCTTTCCTTCATGCGCCTCTCATCAACCGGTAGCTTTCTGTATGGGTGCAAGCAATGTTACTTTTTCTCTTCTTCGCTTTTCCACTATTGTTTAAAAGATTAACCGATTTCCAGCCTCTTGTCAAGACCTTCTATTCCGTTCACCGTCTGGCAATGCACCATCAATTAATCAATACTATACTTCCTACGGTACTCATCCAGAATCGGTTTGTGTGTCTTCACCTGTGCAAGCATTTTCTCCTTGGTCTGCATATCCTGTTCTTCATCCAGAATAGATGAATGAATATGCATATCCGGATCATTCTCTTCCATCTTGATCACTGCTGTAACCGCACCGGTACAATGCGCTGTAATACGTTCAAAGCTGTTCAGTAATTCATTAAACGCTGTACCCTGTCTCAGTTCACAGTCTCCGTGACTCAATCTGGTCACGTGACGCATCTTCATCTCTTCTGCCAGCGCTGCTACTACCAAAGACAGGGATCTGACACGGTATGCCCCTTCTTCTTCACGCTCTCGAAGAGTCGTCTCCGTCAGGCTTACTGTCTCACGAACCGCTCCCATGATCACATCCAGTTCCTCAATGGCTTCTTTAGATAATTCAATATTACTTTCATTGATCTCATTGGTCACTCTGGCCACATTGGATGCATAATCGCCCACACGCTCCAGATCGCTGATGATATGCAGATACAGTGATACCTGTCTGGTCTGTGCCGTGTTCATCTCACGCTTGGTAAGCTGCATCAGATACTCACCGATCTTCGTCTCGTACTTATCAATCAATTCTTCCTTGCTCTGAACTTTATTATAACGTTCACGTTCATATCCATCTACCAGATCCAGTGCACGCCCGACATTCTTACGCACATTCTTAGACATGCCACGCAGCACACGACGGCACTGTCCGATAGCAAGAGCCGGATATGCAAGCAGACGTTCTTCCAACAGATCAAAGTCTGCGCTGTCTGCCATGTCCTCCAGATCCTCCGGGCTGTCCTTGATCAGCTTACATACTAACTTCTCAATCTTCGGAATAAATCCAAACAGTACACATACAGTTGCTGCACGGAATGCGGTATTAATAATCGCGATCGCAACCGGACTCATAGTCATATCCAGGAATGGATAGTGTACAAATATATTACTTACATAAAAAACAGTTCCCCAGATCACCATACCAAACAAGTCATTGATCAGATATACCAATGCGGTTCTCTGTCCGTTCTTATTGGCACCGATCGCAGAGATCAATACCGGACAGGCCGCACCAACACCGATTCCCAGTATGATTGGGAATGCAGTCGCAAATGTCAATGATCCGGTCACAGACAATGCCTGCAGAATACCAACTGCTGCTGATGCACTCTGCAAAATTGCGGTAAACGCAATACCGAGCAGAATACCTGCCAACGGATTAGAAAACATCGTCAGCATATTTGTAAATGCTTCGCTTTCCTTCAGCGGTGCCACAGCCCCACTCATGGTCTGCATACCAAACATCAGAATGGAAAAACCAAGCATGATATTACCCACATTACGGTATACGGTTCTCTTGGACACCATTTTCATAACAATACCGACGATTGCTACTACCGCACTGATCGTTGCTGTCGATAAGATCTTGGCAATTCCGCTGGAACCATTAATATAAGACAGACACAGAATCCATCCGGTAATACTGGTACCGATATTGGCACCCATGATAATACCGATTGCCTGTCTCAGCTTCATCATACCAGAGTTAACAAATCCGACTACCATAACCGTCGTCGCTGATGACGACTGGATGACTGATGTCACTCCGGCTCCAAGTGCTACTCCTTTCAGAGATGTGTTGGTCATTTTATAGAGAAAAGACTCAAGCTTATCTCCCGCAACCATTTTCAGACCGTCACCCATAAGCTGCATACCAAATAAGAATAACGCAACTCCACTAAGCAGTGACAGTACCATCGAAAATATATCCATAACGTCCTCCCCGACTATATAACATAGCCGCTTTATTATCCTTCTATTCTATGAATATTCCCACTTTGTCAATTTTTAATATACCATCACTTTCTACAGAAGTCTACGTTAACTTTAACAAAATGTAAAATTTGATTTAAATCAATGTAAAATAGACTGTGCATTCTCACACAGTCTATCCGCTACACATTATTCATTTTCATTACCATACCGTATCTCTACCAGCACCAACCCCTGTGGTGGTGCCGTCACTCCGGCTTCCGTACGCTCTCCGGCTTCCAGGATCTCCTTCACCCGTTCTGGTGTGTAAAAACCTCTCCCCACACGGATCAGTGTTCCGGCTATAATCCTGACCATATTATAGAGGAACCCATTTCCCGTAATCCGGATACAGATATCCTCGCCATTCTGATCGATCATAATATCATACACTGTACGGACCGTATCGGACGTATTCGTTCTGACATTGCAAAAACTTACAAAATCATGCTCTCCGATCAAATAAGATGCTCCTTTCCGCATCTGGTCTATGTCCAGTGGAAAGGATACAAATGTAGATGTCCGACGTTTCATGGGATTCGGCACAGACGCATTGTAAATGTGATACTCATATGTCTTTGTAATCACATCCTGATAGCGTGGATGCCAGTCATCCGGCACCTGTTCAGATCGAACAATTACAATATCCTCCGGCATTCTCCGGTTCAAAGCATAAGCAAACCGCTCAGCGGGAATCGAACATTTTGTGTCAAATACCGCCACATTGCCAAGCGCATGCACGCCCGAATCTGTTCTGCTGGCTCCGATCACCCGGATCTCTTCTCCTGTCAGACCGCTGATCTCCCGGTTTAGTATTTCTTCGATGGTAACTCCATTGGGCTGAACCTGCCATCCACAATAGGCTGTTCCGTCGTAAGCTACCGTCAGTTTGATTCTTTTCATATATCTGTTCTCTCCCAGGTCATTTAGAAAATCCATACATGGAAAGGAACACATCTTCCTATTATTACAACTGCTGCCACATAAAAGATCACCAGTACATACGCTGTACGATCAACTCCAGTATAATGAAGAGGCTTCATCTTGGTACGTCCGTCACCACCTCTGTAGCATCTCGCTTCCATTGCCATGGCCAGATCGTTGGCTCTTCGGAATGCAGATACGAATAACGGCACCAGGATCGGCACCATGCTCTTTGCCTTCTGGATCATATTACCACTTTCCAGATCTGCACCTCTGGCAATCTGTGCTTTCATAATCTTATCCGTCTCTTCCAGCAAGATCGGGATAAAACGCAGCGCAATCGACATGATCATTGCAATCTCGTGCACTGGCACATGAATCTTATTCAATGGCTTCAACAAACTCTCTATGCCGTCTGTCAGTTCATTCGGTGTCGTAGTAAACGTCATCAATGAAGACCCTGTGATCAGATACACCAGGCGGATTGCCATCAGGATTGCTGTACGCAAACCACCTTCTGTAATTGTAAAAATCCACGCATGGAACAGCACGTCTCCTTCCCTCGTAAGGAAAAGGTTAAACAACAACGTGATCAACAGTAACATCATAATCGGCTTCATACCCCGCATGATATAGCGGAATGGCACTTTTGACAGCTTTATAATGGCTATCAGGAATACTGTCGTCACAAGATATCCCAGAATGTTCTTAAATAAGAATAACGAAATCAAATACAACAGTGTTGCCACCAGCTTCACTCTCGGATCCAGACGGTGCAGTACACTTCTCGCCGGATAGTATTGTCCAATGGTAATATCTCTAATCATGAGCCATCACCTCCATAATACTGTCTGCAGCTTCTTCGATCGTAGTCGCCTCTGTATTCACATTCAAGCCATGTGCTTTCAGTTCATGCATGATATAAGTCACCTGTGGCGCTGCAAGTCCGACCTGTTCCAGTTCTTTATAGTGCGCAAATACTTTTTTCGGCACATCGTTATACATCACTTCGCCCTGGTTCATTACAATAATGCGATCTGCATATTTTGCAATATCGTCCATACTATGGGACACCAGAATAACCGTCAGATTTCTTTTCTTATGAAGATATGCAATCTGATCCAAAATCTCATCACGGCCTTTCGGATCAAGTCCTGCGGTCGGCTCATCCAAGATCAGCACCTGCGGTTCCATGGCAAGTACGCCTGCGATTGCCACTCTCCGCTTCTGTCCGCCGGACAGTTCAAACGGCGATGCATCATAGTACTTTTCCTTTAAGCCTACAAGCTTCAGTGCCTCTCTGGCTCTCTTCTCGCATTCTTCCTTAGAAAGCCCCTGGTTCTTCGGTCCAAAGCACACATCCGACAGCACATCCACCTCAAACAGCTGATGCTCCGGATACTGAAATACCAGTCCCACCTGATTACGAAGCGCTTTCATATTATAACCGTCTTCGTAAATATTCTCTCCGTTATAGTACAATGCTCCACTCGTAGCCCTGATCAGACCATTCAGATGTTGGATCAGCGTAGACTTACCGGATCCCGTATGTCCGATCACACCTACAAATTCCCCATGTGGAATCTCCAGGCAGATATCTTTGAGTGCCTGTTTCTCATACGCCGTACCTGCACTATATACATAATTCAAATGTTCTATTTTAATCGACATATCGCTTCTACCAATTCTTCTTTCCTCAAAATCCCGGCTGGAATATCCAGTCCGCGTTTTTTCAATTCATCTGCAAGTATGGTCACCTGTGGCACATCCAGCCGATACTTTTTCAATGTATCCACCTGCGAAAATATCTCCCGCGGTGTTCCTTCCATTACCACATGTCCGTGATCCATGACAAATACTTTATCTGCATCAATCACTTCTTCCATATAATGCGTAATCAGTATTACCGTAACCTTCTCTTTTTTGCGCAGTTCCTCTACGGTACGAAGGACTTCCTTTCGTCCGTTCGGATCCAGCATCGCAGTCGGTTCATCCAGCACGATGCATCTCGGCTTCATGGCAATGACTCCCGCAATCGCTACACGCTGCTTCTGACCGCCGGACAGCTTATTCGGCGAATGATGTCTGTAGCTGATCATTCCGACTGCTTTCAGGCTGTCCTCCACGCGCTGCCAGATCTCATCCGTCGGCACACCCAGATTCTCCGGTCCGAATCCCACATCTTCTTCTACCACCGTCCCGATGATCTGGTTATCCGGATTCTGAAATACCATCCCCGCTGACTGCCTTACATTCCACAGTTCATTCGGATCACTGGTATTCGTTCCATCTACCCACACTGTACCTTCTGTCGGCACCAGAATCGCATTCAGGTGCTTCGCCAGCGTCGATTTTCCGGAGCCATTATGCCCTAACACAGCAATAAACTGCCCCTCTTCCACTTCCAGATTCACCTGATCAATAGCGCGGTAGCTGCCGATCACATTTCCCTCTTCGTCTCTCTTTGCATATTCAAATATCAGGTCATCGGTCTGAACCATTTTCTTCATAATAGTTTCAGCCTCCTTCTCTTTATTCACGTAACAGTCTTATGCCTTCTCCGGCTCTGGATACTCTGTTCCCTGTGTATCTACTGTTACTTTTTTCATTTTCTGTTCCTGAAGCGGACGATCTCTGAAATCTGTCTGTACTGTTGCAATCTTATCCACAATGTCCATACCTTCAATAATCTTACCAAATGCTGCATACTGTCCGTCAAGATGCGGTGAGTTCTTATGCATGATAAAGAATTGGGAACCTGCTGAATCCGGATGCATAGCTCGTGCCATAGACAACACACCCTCTGTGTGAAGCAGGTCATTCTTCACGCCATTCTGTGAAAACTCGCCCTTGATCTGGTATCCCGGACCACCCATACCGGTTCCGTCCGGGCATCCGCCCTGAATCATAAATCCGTTAATGACACGGTGAAAGATCAATCCATCATAGAATCCTTTCTTTACCAATGAGATAAAGTTATTGACCGTGTTCGGTGCAATCTCCGGATACAGTTCTGCTTTCATAATATCGCCATTTTCCATTTCAAAAGTTACGATTGGATTTGCCATTTTATATACCTCGCTTTTGTATTTCTTTTTATTTCTATCCATATCGGATCACATATTGAATCAATTGTAACACGTAGCTTATGCAAAATCAACGCAAAGGATACGGAGTTCTTACATCTGTCCTGTTTCAAAAGATTTTATTAATTCCTTGTAAAGTCGGTTGTTGATTCAATTTTTTCGTGTTATAATCCTATGGGTTTGAAATATATTAATCTTATACCATACACATCGAAAGGGTATATTTTCATGAAGAAGTTAAAAGAACTGTTTAAAAAATATAATCATGTGTGGGTACTGTTGTATGCACTGATCTACATGCCATGGTTCACATATCTGGAACGCCATGTGACTACTGATTTTTATCTGATCCATTCACCACTGGACGATTATATACCATTTGTGGAGTATTTTATCGTTCCTTATCTGCTATGGTTCGTATATCTTGCAGCCGGTGCATGTTTTCTTTTTTTCAAGGACAAAAAAGGGTTCTTGCAGGCAGCCAGATTTGCGATCAGCGGTATGACCATTTTCCTGATCATCTGTACAATATTTCCAAATGGCCTGGCATTACGCCCAACCATCTTTGCTCACGATAATGTATTTGTTGATCTTGTAAAGATTGTCTACTCCACAGACACGCCGACCAATGTATTGCCAAGCATGCATGTATTCCTCTCCGTAGGTATGTGCATGGCATTGAACCGTACGCCGGCACTAAAGGATAAACACGGCATCCGAATTGCCGCCGGAATCCTCTCATTTATCATTGTGCTTTCTACTATGTTTCTGAAGCAGCATTCGGTAACAGATGTAGCAGCTGCTCTGGTAATGGATGGCATTTTATATCAGCTGGTCTATGCCAGGCAGGCCAGACAGGCACGCAAGCTGATGCATGAACCGGTCATTTAAAGTATAGCAAAAGAACCTCAGGTCAATCCTGAGGTTCTTATTTTTTTGAATTCCTTATTCTTCTATTTACAGACTTCTCGACTTCTCTACACATGTCTGAACAGCGTCAATGATTGTTCCTCTGAACCCACACTCTTCCAGCACACGTACTGCATCAATTGTTGTACCTGCCGGCGAGCATACCATATCTTTCAGCTCTCCCGGATGCTTTCCTGTATCAAGTACCATCTTAGCACTTCCCAGTACAGCCTGTGCTGCAAACTTATAAGCCTGCGCTCTCGGCATACCATCTAATACAGCAGCGTCTGCCATCGCTTCGATAAACATGAATACGTAGGCCGGTGAACTTCCGCTTACTGCTGTAACCGTGTCCATCAGCTTCTCAGGTACGATCTCTACCAGGCTGAAGCTTGAAAGCAGTGTTTTCACATATTCGATTTCTTCTTCTGTCATATGCTCATTCGGACATGCAGCAGTCATACCTTCACCAACCATAGCCGGTGTATTCGGCATACAGCGTACGATCTTAACATCTTTACCAAACTGCTCAGCAAGCCATGAAAGTGTTTTACCAGGTGCAATTGTGATCACAATCTGATCCGGTCTGATCTTATCTTTAATACCAGAGATAACATCTGCGTAGAACTGAGGTTTTACTGACAGAAGTACTACATCAGCCTTCTCTACGACTTCGTTATTATCTGCGGTTACATGAATTCCAAATTTCTCTTTTACACGTTCTCTACCAGGGGCAAACAGGTCAGCTCCAATGATCTCATCTGCCGGGATGACTCCTTTTGAAATGATTCCTCCCATAATTGCTGAAGCCATATTACCAGTTCCAATAAACCCTAATTTCATGACGTTACCTCCTTAATATTTGAGAAAAGTTTCATTGTATACAAATCTATAATTTGTATACAACTTGTTTTCTACAATATAACACCTCGTTAATTACATGTCAATACTATGGTGGTAACTTTTAATAATTTTCTCCGCTTTTCTCAAAAATGTACATATCATACTTCGCTTTTCCCTGCTGAAGTGCCTGTTCCGTTCGAAGCGTCCACACTGCTACCGGAATTCTCCATAGCCATCTGCATAAAAGAACACTGCAATTCGGAAGATCCTTTAATTTGTAAGAAATAAAATCTGGTCTTCCAATCACATTCAGCATCAAATATTTTACCAGAAACCGGAGTATGTATGGATCATTCAATGGATCTGCAGTAAGGTTGGACGAAAGCTGACCTCGCAGTATCGCCGGTGCATATTTGCGATACCATTGTAACCCTAATGTATTGAATGACTGCACCAGATATTTTCCATGGTATGTCTTCAGAATATCATATGATGCCTCACAGACCCTCAGATCCCGTCCCGGTATCTTAAGTTCAACCAGAAGTGGTACCCTGCCATCCACATATTCCAACACTTCCTGTAATTCCGGGATCCTCTCTGTCGTATTCAGCAGATGAAACTTCTGTAACTCTTCCAATGTATAATCTTCTACCTTGCTATGTTCTCCGCACATCCGCTCCAGTGTATCATCATGAAATACCACCACTTTTCCATCTCTGGTAATATGTATATCCAGTTCTATACCATAGCCATGAGCGACTGCTGCCCGAAATGCGGCCATTGAATTCTCCGGAATCAGTTTTTCCTTATTGTGATATCCCCGATGTGCAAACATCGTGCGTCGATATACTGCCATTTCTGCATTCCGTTTCTCCGGTCGGATCAACAGCAGATACAATACACCAAGTAATAACACCACGAGAAAAATATATCCTGCTGCCATTTTCTGCGCCTCCTCAAATTATCCAACAATAAGTCTGATCTTGTCCGGTTCTAATGCTGCTGTCATTTTCCGCTGCAGAAATACCGGTTCTCCATCTGTATGTACCGGCAATGCCTGCTCACTGTCAATCTCAACTTTTTTACAGGTATATGTATCAATGCCCCTGAAGCGGATATGCCATCCTTTAAATGCAGTTGGAAGCAGGCACAGCACCTTCCATTTCGGCAAACCAGATATCACCGTCACATTCAGGATATCATCACACGGATCTGCATCCGGGCAAAACTTAAATCCTCCACCTTCGAACGGATGATTCATCGCTGTCGCGAAATAAGCTCTGTCGTATTCAATCCATTCTCCATCATCCAGACGGACCCGCATCTTACCCGGTCGCAATGCAATCATACGGGAAAGAGCAATTCCAAGATAGGTAAGCTTACCAAGATGAATCTTATTTAAGAATACCTTCATCTTAGAAATGACCGCCTGATGGCATACAGCCGCGTCAAATCCGATTCCTGTGCTGACCGCATACCGTCTGGACTTTTCACCATTTTTATAAGACATGATTCCCACATTCATATCCACTATTTTCTTAGGATGCAATATCCGTGTCAGACATTCCGCAGGTTCTGCTGCCATCTTAAAATATCTGGCAAAATCATTGCTGGAACCCATCGGAATATATCCCATCGTCACCTTAGACAATTCGGTAATTCCATTCAGCACTTCATTTACCGTACCGTCACCGCCAAGTACCACAATGGTGTGTTCTTCCCCATCTGTGGTAATCTCTTCCGCAATCCGGCTTGCATGTCTCTGGTATTTAGTAAAATGTACCCGATACTCTGCCTTCTGCTCTTTCAGAAGTTGCTCGAGTTCTTTCCAGATCCTGCCGCCAAGCCCTGATCTGGCATTCGGATTCACTATAAAATCGTACATAGCTTTATCTCCTTCGTATCACGACCGCTATCATTTTGACATAGCAGTCGTTCTTCCTGTACCAAAATGATCATCCTTCAATATCTTTACTGCATGTTCATAATCTCCCTGACGCATATACTCCACAAGATCCTTCAAATGGTCATTCGTCTGCTGGATCTCCATGCCATTCTTGACCGAATGCACACCCATACGAGTAAGCTCCGACAGATTATTATGATAAATCCGATCGATCCGCTCATTTTCATAGATACTTACAATTTCCATATGAAATGCAATATCCGCAATCTCCCATGCAAATGGATCGGATGCTACCGCACACATGCGCACTACCTTTTCCTCGATACGGTAAGAGAATTCTTCATATTTTTCTGAATCAAAAATCAGCTTAAACGCCGGAAGCTCTATCAATTCTCTTAACTGATAAATCTGATTAATATCCTCTTCGGTAATCTCTTTGACCGTCATAGATTTATAATAATCAGTCACAATAAGTCCATCTGTCTGCAGCATGCGAAGCGCGGTACGTACCGGACTCCGGCTCATCCCCAGTTCCTCTGCGAGCTTCGCCTCAGTCAAAGGCATGCCCGGCGGATACGTCAGGTTCAATATATTCTGTTTGATCGTCTCATATGCCTGATCGGCAAGTGACTTTGCTTTTCCACTCATAGCTGCTCCTCTCATATCACATACTTCATATATTTTTCAAATGCTGACGGAATCGGATAACGTTGCTGGATCTCTTCCGGATGTGCAAATATCATATCCTCTGTACAGGATTCTTCCAGCTCATCCACCTGGATCTGATACCCGATCATATGCCACTCCACATGGCTGAATACATGCTTTGCTTCGCCTGCCTCCTTTACGCGGACCGGCGTCAGCCCAATCTTTTTACTATATTCTATCGCTTCTTCCATCGTCAGGTGTCCATCCACCCCCGGAAGTTCATATAAGCCTGCCAACAGTCCTTTTGCCGGACGTTTGCGGATACCTCTGGTCTCTCCATCCCGGAAGATCAATATCGTTCTCTTCTCAATCCGTCTGGCTGCCGCCTTCTTCTTCACAGGGAGTTCCATCTCGATGCCCTTTTTATATGCCACACAGAACTCCTTTGCCGGACATTCCTGACACTTTGGTTCGCCATTTGGCACACAGACGATTGCCCCAATTTCAATCAGTCCCTGATTAAAATCACTGGATGCGTCTGCCGGGATCACCTGTTCCAGGAGCGTCTCCATCCGTTTTCTGACACTCTGCTTCATAATATCACGATCACTCCCGGTAATTCTCGAAATCACCCGGAGCACATTACCATCCACCGCAGGTTTTGCCAGTCCAAATGCAAACGAACTGATCGCCCCTGCTGTATAGCTTCCAATACCGGTCAGATTCAGAATCTCTTCATATGTCTGCGGAAACTCGCCGCCGTAATCTACCATGATCTGCGTTGCCGCTTTCTGCATATTGCGGACACGATTATAATATCCAAGCCCTTCCCACAGTTTCAATAACTGATCTTCCTCTGCTCCTGCCAGTGCCTTCACATCCGGTAACGCCTCCAGAAACCTCTGATAATAAGACTTCACAGCCTCCACACGGGTCTGCTGCAGCATGATCTCCGACACCCATACGCGGTAAGCATCCGGATGATCCCGCCACGGGAGCTCCCGCTTATTAGCACGAAACCATGTCACTACAGGCTCCGGTAATTGCTTTAATATCTGTAATTCTTCCTGTATATTCTCATAAATCATAAATCTATCCTGCTTTTCTATATCTCCGTATTTAAGTATAACATTTTATTCCATACTAAAAAAGTCTTTCTGTACTTATAGAT
>ERZ894223.1096-NODE-1096-length-20558-cov-87.565137_pt1 | contig 20558 bp, 18 predicted proteins | sample MGYA00380293_ERZ894223 | MGnify/ENA primary metagenome ERZ894223 (study PRJEB32331, sample SAMN06328445) | human gut metagenome | biome: human gut microbiome; feature: stool | host: Homo sapiens | collected 2014-11-05 ...
CAGGGACCTCCAGATTATGAGTCTGTTGCTCTAACCAACTGAGCTACAAGTCCGACTTATACCTTATATGGAATAAGTTTGCGGATGCAAAGATACTACTTTTTAGGGGAAGCGCCAAATAAATTCCACTAAAATTTGCATTTACAAATGTTTTCATTACTTTTGCACACGTCGTCCATCGGTTTACTTACCATAGTGTCAACACTTAACATTACGCACACCTTATATATGACAAATCTTTCGAGGATAACCGTGTCGGCGGGGAATTTGAAGCGAACCGTCCTGACTTTCCTCCTCCTGCTCACCGTCTCTTTCGCCATGGCGTCGGGCAGGAGTTACAGATTTCGTGTCATGTCGCGTGTGTTCCGCTATGCTTCCACTGTGGATACATCACGTCTGCGCTCCGTCGACACGCGTGCTTACCTCAAGTATGACATCCGCATAAACCGCCGTAACGCCATTCTGCTCGCCATCCCTACAATGTTTGCCGTTGCAAACGGGGGCGACCGTGAGTATATAGGCGAGACTTACGACCGCATCACCATCGGCAAGAACGGCGAGATTAAGGCGAAACGCCTGCTCGACCGCTCCACTGTTCCGCACCAGATGAACACCATGCCCACGCTCTTCAAGTATCTTACGCCTCGTCCTTACGAGGAGATGCTCATCGAAGGCAGGGTGCTTTCGCCGTTCCACTTCCGCAACCGCCGCTTCTATCGCTATCAGGTGATGCCGTTCTCCGTGAACGAGGCGCTTGTCAGCTTCCGTCCGCGTACCAACAATACGCAGATGGTGAGGGGATGGGCACGTGTCGACATCCATACGGGACGCATCCTTGAGGGTGCCTTTGACGGCGAATACGACATGATAAGGTTCCACATCGCCGTTACAATGGGCACGAAGGGCGCGTGGTCTGTGCTGCCTTCGGAGTGCAGCCTCAACTCACGCTTCCTCTTTCTCGGCAACGACATCACGTCTGAATACACGCTTGCCATCGGACTTCCGAAGGTTATCGGCGACACCATCGTCAACCGTCGCGATACGGCACTCATCAATCGCGTACGCCCAATACCTCTCACCAGCCATGAGGAATATCTCTATCACAAGTATTATGCTGCCCGAAACAAGGGCAACGACACGCTGCGCAGCGACAGCAAGGAACAGAAGAAGACTTTCTCACACCGCTTCTGGGGGGCTGTGGGACGCGGTCTGGTGGACAAGATGAAGCAGGATTTCGGATCGAAAGGACAAGGATCGGTGCGTGTGGCGCCAATCCTCAATCCGCTCTACTTCAGCTACAGCTCGCGCCGAGGCTTCACATACAAGTTCGACATACGTGGATCTTACTTTTTTAACGACCATCAGGCGCTGCAGTTGCGCTTCAAGGCTGGCTATGCGTTCAAGGAGAAGCAGTTCTTCTTCAACCTTCCCTTCACCTTCTATCTCGACCGCAAGCACGACGCCTACATCCGAACCGAATGGGACAGCGGACGGCGCATGACCAGTTCGGAGGTGGTGGACGCCATAAAGAAGGAGCGTGCCGACTCCATCGACTGGGACGCTCTCAACCTTACTTACTTCCGAAGCCATTATCTGAAGGTCTTCGCACACTACGACCCAACTCCACAATGGGGCCTTGAGACGGGCATAATCACCCGAAAGCGCCGCGCCATCTTCACGGACGGCTTCTCTCAGGCGGACAAGCCTTCACACTATACGTCCGTGGCGCCGCTTCTGGAGCTGACCTATCGTCCTGTTGGATATAACGGACCGATATTTACGCTCGACTATGAGCGGAGCTTCCGCGGTCTGATGGGATCGAACACCGCCTACGAGCGTATGGAGATTGACGGACAATACATTCATCGTCTGTCCGCTCTCAGCTCCCTGCAGATGCGTGCCGGAGCCGGATTCTACACTCATAAGGGACCCGACAGTTACTTCCTTGACTATACCAACTTCCGCGAAAACAACGTGCCGGGAGGATGGAACGATGACTGGGCGTGCTCCTTCGAGCTTCTCAACTCCAACTGGTATAACGCATCGGAGTATTACGTGCGTGCCAACATAGCCTACGAATCGCCGTTGATGTTGCTCTCACGCCTGCCTCTCTGCGGCCGACTCATTGAGAAGGAGCGCATCTACTTCAACGCCCTTGCCGTGCGCAACCTCAATCCTTACATCGAGTGGGGCTACGGATTCCGCACCCGTGCCATATCGGTGGGCGCATTCGTGTCTCAGCATAAGTGGGATTTCAAGGAGGCTACGATACGCGTAGGCATCGAGCTGTTCCGCCATTGGTAAGCTCCGCCAGTCCTTAAAAAGTCTTTATTCCTTTGCGGTTCATACGAAAAGCATTACTTTTGCATACAAGTATGAACAACACTATCTCCACAAACATACCCCCTACATCTGACGATCATGGCTATTGTGCCACTATCGGCTTCTTCGACGGCGTCCATCGCGGCCATCAGTTTCTTATCAGCAAGCTTACTGAGATGGCGCATGCAAGCGGAAGGAAGTCGATGGTCATCACCTTTGACCGCCATCCTCGGCAAGTGGTCCAGACCGACTACGTGCCGCGCCTCATCACATCCCTCGACGAGAAGCTCCGTCTGCTTGCCGCTACGGACGCTGACCGTGTGGAGACGCTCCACTTCGACGCTGCTATGGCTGCCCTTCCGGCACGCCTTTTCATGCAGAACGTGCTGCACGACCGTCTCGGTGTGAGCCTGCTCATGACGGGATATGACAATCGTTTCGGCCATAACCGTTCGGAAGGCTTCGAGGAATACGTCCGGTTCGGACGCGAGATGGGCATGGAGGTGGTGCAGGCGCCGCCGTTGGACGTCAGCGGCATGCGCGTTTCGTCGTCGCTTGTGAGACGCCTTATTGCCGAAAAGGGCGACGTAGCCAACGCCAATCTCTGCCTTGGCCATACCTTCGCCATCGAAGGACGCGTGGTGGAGGGCTTCCAGGAGGGCAGGAAGATAGGCTTCCCCACTGCCAATATCCAACCTGCCGAACCGTGCCAGCTCGTCCCCCGCATGGGTCTTTACGCTGCCCGCGTCAGCATCGAAGGCGGCAAGTGGCACAAGGCGCTGCTCAACGTGGGCAACAATCCCACCTTCTGCCGCGACCACGTAAGCCTCGAAGCGCACATCCTCGACTTCGATGCCGACATTTACGGCAAGACAATACGCGTGGAGACCGACCGTTGGATGCGCGAAGAAAGACGCTTTGACAGCGTGGACGACCTCCGCCGACAACTCGAAAAAGACCGTGAAGCCATCATAAACATGTAAGAATGTATACGGATAACTCTATTAAAAGAAGAATATGGAAATAAAAAATCAGAATAATATGAAGCAGAAACTATTATCGTCAGCCCTGTATCTTGTGGTGTTCGTCCTCATTCAGGCTGTCATCGGTGGCATCGTAGGATTTGTCTGTCAGACAGCCAAGATAGGCGGAGCAGCCCTTGTATATATATCGCTCATTGCCAGCGCCGTCACCATAGCACTGTTCGCATGGCGCAAGTGGTCGCCGTTCTCACGCGAATACGTCCAGCGCCGCCAGTGGTTCACGCTGTTCTGGGTGGTCTGCATAGCCATAGGCTGCATTGCCCCCACGTCCTTAGCCACAGAGCTGCTCCATATTGACCTGCCCGAAAACTACAACGAGCTGTTCAAGAGCATGATGGGCCACGACCTTGGCTTCCTTGCCATAGGCATCCTCGCCCCCTTGGCGGAGGAAATGGTGTTTCGCGGAGCCATCCTGCGCACCCTTCTTTCAGCCTTCGGCAAGCAGCGCCGCTGGCTGGCTATAGGCATAACAGCCTTGCTCTTCGCCGTCATTCACGGCAATCTGGCGCAGGGCTTCGGCGCTTTCTTCCTCGGACTGCTCATCGGATGGATGTATTACCGCACAGGCAGCATCGTGCCGGGCGTGGTGTTTCATTGGGTAAACAATTCCATTGCGGTTATCCTTTACCGCATAGCGCCACAATTCGCCGACATGACGCTTACAGAATATTTCCAGCATGACACTCTCCGCATCGGTCTTTGCATGCTCTTCTCGCTGATGATATTCGGCGCTTCGCTCTATCAGTTGCGCATCCGACTCAACTGACACTCACTCACTAAAACCGCAAACCTATGAACAATGACATAAAATATCGCGACATAACCGTCGCCAGCTCCGTACGTCAGCATGAAGGCAGCCACGTCGGCGACGACATTCTCCTCTTTGACGACATCACAAGCGTGCTTATCGGCAAAGACCCGCGCCGCATGCAGAGCCTCTTCCTCGCCATGTGCGTGAAGGGCCATGCCAGCTATTTCGTCGATTCGGTGGCGCATACCGTAGGTCCCGGCGACATCATCATCGTCAGCAAGGGCCGCGTGACGTATGACTATACCCTCTCGCCCGACTGCCAGGCCATCGGCATACTCATCGATTACGACTTCTTCAAGGACACCATAAAGAGCGTACACGAACTGTCTGCGCTCTTCCTCTTCGCCCGCAACCATCCCGTCTTCCATCTTCCTGACGACAAGGCGGAGGAGATAACCGACATTTTCTTCCGCATGAAGCGCAAGATAGACGCTGCGGACAATCATTTCCTGCGTGAGATGGTGCAGTCGATGTTCCTGACATTGGTGTACGAGATGTGCGACGAAATATATAAGGTGCAGACCCATTCGCCCACACACAATACACGTGCAGAGGAGATATTCACGAAGTTCCTCACGCTTGTGGAGAGCCACTTCCGCGAGGAACGTCGTGTGGGATGGTATTCGGAGCAGCTCTGCATCTCGCCGAAATACCTTTCAGAGACCGTCAAGGCGGTGTCGAAGCGCACGCCTAACGAATGGATTGACTCGTACGTCATCATGGAGCTGTGCATGCTTCTCCGCTCTTCGCAGAGAAGCATAAAGGAGATAGCGCAGTCGCTCAACTTCTCCAATCAGTCGTTCCTCGGCAAGTACTTCAAGGAACACATGGGCGTGTCGCCGTCCGACTATCGCAACGGCGCATCACCTCGCCCCAGAGGCAAGGAACGCCTCGGCGACGGCGCATAGTTCGTCATACCATTCCTGGCCGAATCGTCTCACGAGCGGTCCTTCCAGGAATTTATATACCGGCAGTTTCAGCTCGTTACCCTTACGCACGGCGTCACGACAGACGTCCCATTGATTGTAGTTAAGGGCAACGATGCCGTCACGAAACTTCTTCTCACGTATGGGATAGAGTGCGCATGAGATGGGCTTGCAGAAGCCCGTCTTGCCTGCGCGGTAAGCTCTTTCCAGAGCGCAGAGGCAGCAGCCGTTCTCGTAGCAGGTGAATACGCAGTCCTTGCCGCCCACGATGCTCGTCACGAGGTCGCCGTCGCGGTCGGTGTAAGCCACGCCCTGCTTGTCCACCACGGCTTGCGCCGAAGCAGACATATCGTCCCAAACGGTGTCGAGCACCGCCTCTATGCCGCCTATCTCGTCCAGTGTGACGGGCGCTCCTGCGTCGCCTTCCACGCAGCAGATGCCCTTACATTTGTCGAGGTCGCAGCAGAAATTCTCGGTTATTATGTCCGAGGAAACCAGTATATTGGAGATTTCTAATATCATAATGTCATTCTTGTTTTTTTTTACTTCTTCTTACTACCATTCTATCGGCGCTTCTCCCCATTGCTGCAGGTATGCGTTGCATTGCGAGAAGTGGTGATTGCCGAACCATCCTCCGCGGTTGGCGGAGAGCGGAGAGGGATGAACCGACTGTAGGATGAGGTGCTTCTTCGCGTCGATAAGCGACGCCTTGGAGCGTGCGTAGCCTCCCCAGAGTATGAACACCAGATGCTCACGTCCTTCGGAGAGGGCGTGTATGGTGGCGTCGGTGAAAGCCTCCCAGCCGTGTCGCTGATGGCTTGCCGCCTGATGGGCACGCACGGTCAGCGTGGCGTTGAGCAGCAGCACACCCTGCTTAGCCCATCGCGTGAGGTCGCCTGAGGCGGGAATGGGCTTGCCGAGATCAGCCTGTATCTCCTTGAAGATGTTCTGTAGCGACGGCGGCAGCGCCACTCCGTCTGCCACGGAGAAGCTCAGTCCGTGAGCCTGTCCCGGCTCATGATAAGGGTCCTGCCCTATTATCACCACCTTCACCTTATCGAACGGACAAAGGTTATAGGCATTGAATATGAGGCTTCCCGGAGGATAGCAGGTCTGTGTGGCGTATTCGTGGCGCACGAAGGAGGTGAGTTGCTCGAAGTAAGGCTTGCCGAACTCCGCTCCGATGTGCTCCTTCCATGAAGGGTCTATCTTTACGTTCATGTGTGATATATGTATATGTGTTATTTATTACGGCGTCTGTAGGCAGAAGGTGTCAGTCCCGTAGCCGAGACAAAGTAGCGGCGGAAGCTGCTCAGCGAGTTAAATCCTGACTGCATCGTTATCTCTTCGAGCGTCAGTTCAGTATTGGTGAGAAGCTGCTTCGCCTTGTCCACTCGCCATCCGTTCACATACTCATAGAAGGAGGTGTCGAGCTGTTGGTTCAGATAGTTGGATATGTATGTGCGGTTGGTGTGGAGCGCCTGTGCGAGGTCGTTGATGTTGAGTGTGGGATTGAGGAATATCTCGTCCTCCACGAACACCTTCTCCAGATGCTGCGCAAAGTGGTAGTCCGGACCTGCATTGTCCATCGCCTTCAACGTCAACGGGGGCGTGTCAGTAACGTCAGCCTTTGCCTTCTCCTTATTCGATGCGTCAAGAACCTCGAGCATGTCCTCCTGACGGTAGATGAAGTAGCAGAGCGACGCAAAGATGCTGGAGCAAATGGTGTTATACGCTGCCGCACCGAGCGGCGACTGAGTCTTTGTGGCTACGAACCACGTCGCAGCGAGCGCCAGAAAGAGCGTCAGAATGTACCACATCCAGCGGAGCGAGAGCCGATCGTCTGAAGAGAACGACTGGATGATGATGCTGTTGAATCGCTTCACGGCATAGGCTCCGTAGAGGATGATGAATATGGAGTGTGCAAGCGCCACCCACAGAATGGCTTCATACACGTTTCTGTCAGGCTGTACGATGTATGAGGATATGGCAAGGACGTATGGCGCCACATTGCAGGCTGCTGCCACGAAGCGCATGTTGTAAGGATGGGTGAGGCGATAAAGCAGAAACAGCGCCAACGGCACGGCTGTGGTCTGCAGCATGTCGGTGACGGGTCGCTCCTGGCTGCCGAGGATATTGTCAATGAAGAAGACGTAAAACTCGAATACGCTTATCAGAAGCAGATAAAACATGAAGTAGAAGGCTGAACGCTGCAGCTTGTGCTTTCTGCCTTTTATGTACATTACGATGGTGCCTGACACCTGCAGCATGAAGAACAGTCCGCAAGAGAAGTCTCTGAGGCGCATCATTGTTTCGTGAGACATATATATTAAAGAATGTATCTATTTATTTGGTATAAGTTTGTAGTGTGAGTATGAATGTGGTGCTGTATGACGGCACGGGGCGTTCGGCGAGCGAGAGGTCGCCGTCCTGCGCCATCATCATCTGGCGCGACAGCGGCAGCCCTATGCCCGACCCGCTCTTCTTCGTCGTGAAGAACGGCACGAACACCTCGCGTGCCACCTCCGGCTTCATCGGACAACCGTCGTTGCTGACGAGTATGTCGGTATGGTCATCCTGCTGTCTGAGGCTGATGTCCATGCGGTGCGCTCCTGCCTCCACAGCGTTCTTCGTCAGATTTGCCATCACCTGCCGCAGCATGTTCTCGTCGGCACGAATAGTGACGTCGTCCTCTATGTTGCAGCTGAACCTTATATTGGCATACATGGCGCTCATACCGCCGAAGAACGGCTTAAGGCTTACGTCGGTAATGACAGCCTTCTGGAGTTGCGTTATCTTGCGATAGCTGTCCACGAAGACGTTCAGCGAAGCGCAGGTGTCGTGTATGGCTCTGATGCCCTCTTCGAGGGGTGTGCCCTTGACGGCAGGGCTGCTCATGTAAGCCTGACTGATACATGTTATCGGCGTAGTGGCGTTCATAATCTCGTGCGTCAGAATGCGCGTCAGCTTCTGCCACGACTCCACCTCGTTCTTCGCCAGCAGCCGGCTCACCTCCAAGCCCGTGTCGTTAAGCGCCGACTGGAGGTCGCGCTCACCGGCAAGCAGTCCGTCCGTGGGCAAGCGGAATGAGAAGTCATGGTTGCGCAGCGCCTCACGCATCAGCTGGGCACGCAGCGAGAGCAGCCGTTGGTGGCGCCATTGCCAAAGAATCATTATGACGATGACGGCTGCGAGAGCTGCTATGATATAATATGGGGTCATTTATCTCTGGTTTTTATTTCTTCAGCTTCTTATAGAGCGTCTGCCTTGTTATTCCGAGCATTTCGGCAGTCCGGCTCATATTGCCGTGGCATTGATCCACAGCTCTCTGCACATGTTCCTGCTCCATCTGCTCGAGCGGAATGACCTCCCGGCTCTTGTCGATGGCTTCATGCAGCGCGGCAATGAGGCGGTCGTTGTCCCACGGCTTCGTGACGAAGTCGGCAGCCCCATACTTCAGTCCATTCACCGCCAGTTGCACGTCGGCGTAAGCCGTAATCAGGATGACGGGCGTATTGGGATGGAGCTTCTTGATGGTCCGCAGCCAGAACAGTCCGTCCTGCCCCGTATTGACGCCAAGCGAGAAGTTCATGTCCAGCAACACCGCGTCCACCGCCTCCTCTTTGGCAAGAGTGGCGACAAGCGTGTCTGGCGATGTCAGCGTGACAATGCGCTCAAACTCGGCAGCAAGGCAAATCTTAAGGGCCGTAAGGATGGCAGCATTGTCATCCACGACTACGAGAGTGTTGTAAGTATGGGTCATATCTACAAATTTAACTAAATTTAGCCGCCCCTACAAATGATTTATTCGTTTTTTTGTTTGAGGAAGATTAAAATCTTAGTTGAGAGTTGAAAATGGAGAGTTGAGAGTTATGAGAACTCCCGCCCCACATTTCCGCCATAAGATACGTAACTGACGTTTTTTATTTGTATTTTTGCAATATCTATGACTGGCTGCACGTTGGTCAGGATATTAAAAAGAAAGACAATCACCCATAGTTTTGCATATAACAATGAAATATATGAACCGCCTTACGAATGTTATTATAGGCCCCATCAGTAACGAACCGGTATTCTGGAGCGTTATTGCGTTCGCATTATCCTTCTCACACATCTTAGGTATGCTGCCGGAAAGCATGACGGAAGTGTCGGTCTATGATGTGCGAAACATTCTCATCATATTCTCTGGCTCGGCCTTTATCAGCTGGTGCCTTTCTGCCATCGTATGGCGTTTCGGCTTGAAGAATATCAAATGCCTGCTCTATGTCATCGCCTTCCTGCTGATGGCGACCGACCTGTTCCTGCTGTTTAATTTCGGCACCATACTGTCCTCATGGATTCTTCTGTTGGTGAAAGAAACCAACCCTACAGAGTCGTCAGAGTTTTTGAGCAGATCAATCTTTACTGGTGCCACCCTGAAATGCCTTGTCCTGACAGTCGGGCTTGGCGTTACCACTTACTGCATGGAAAGAAAACCGAAAGTCGTGCGCTTTAAGAGAGATTGGCAGAGGGCGGTCTGTGCGCTTATTGCGCTGCCGCTACTGACGCTTGGCGCATACCTCGGCTTCTGGTCGGTAAGATTGGCAGGTCTGAACTCGCAGTTCGACATTGAGGAGTGGCGGGCACATCACGGAAGCTATGCGCTTGAAAACACCGTTACCAACCTTTTCTATTCCGTGAAATACCTTAATGTTTCAGGGCACGACAACGCGACTGCCATCCGCACCTGTGTGGATGCCGCACGCCAACCCGCCTCAAGCACTGAACAAGACAGCCTGAATGTGATATTGGTGATTGGCGAATCATACAACAAATATCATTCGCCGCTTTACGGCTATTACCTCAACACCACACCCGTGCTATGTTCTCAGCAGCAAAACGGCAATCTGTTTGTCTTTAAGGACATCGTGGCCACATACAACATGACCACCTTCTCAATGAAAAACATGCTGAGCACCAACCGCATTTCGGACAATGAAGCGTGGCATGAGCGGCCTTACTTCCCCGTTATCTTCAAGAAAGCCGGCTTTAATGTGTCGATGTGGGACAATCAGCGACCTTCAGGTGCTGACGTCTCATGTTTCGACTATGCCTTAGGGTCGTACCTCTACGCTGAAGACATCATGCCCATAGCCTATAATGAACACAACACCGACACATACGATTATGACGACGATATGCTTTCGGCATTTATGAAGGAGAGCCGATCGTACGAGAACCGCAGGTCGACAAGCAAGCATTCGTTATACATTTTTCATCTTATGGGGCAGCATTCGGATGCAGCGAAGCGCTTTCCGTCGTCTGACGACCTAAAGGTGTTCAAGGCTTCTGACATACGGCGTGCCGACTTGAGCGATTCGCAAAAACAGATTATTGCCGACTATGACAATGCCACATGCTATAACGACTATGTCATCGGCAGGATTATCAATATGTTCAAGGACTCGCCATCCGTAATAGTATATCTGTCTGACCACGGAGAAGAGGTGTATGACTATCGCCACTTTGTGGGAAGAACGCATGAGCGCAACAAGAAGAAGGAAGCTATAAAATACCAGTATGACATACCAATGATGATATGGTGTTCTGACAAATACATCCAGAATCACCCACAACACATGGAACGCATCCGTCAGGCTGTCGGCAAGCCCATGTCTTCAGACATACTGCCTCACACGCTCTTCCACTTGGCGTCCATAAAGACACCATTCTACAAGCCGGAGAATGATGTCCTTAGCAAGGAATATGTCGTAGGAAAGAGAATCTTACAAGGATATATAGTGGAGGAGGTATCCAGCCTTCGCAGCAGGCAATAGTGCCATTTATTTTTTTCTCTTGCTCACCAGGCAAGATTCACAGCCTTTATGGATTTTATGGTTGTCAACCCAATATCAGAATGTTCGGAATAACTCTTAACAAGACCAATAGCGAGGAGCGCCTGCTGCAGAAAGTGCAGAAGGGCGACACGTCAGCCGCGGAGTCGCTCTATCGGCAGCACGTGCGCTATCTGTCTGCCCTGTGCTCGCGTTATCTCATCAACGACGAGGACATAAAGGACGTGCTGCAGGAGGCGTTCCTTAAGATATATGCCTCCATAGGACAATTCGAGTATAGAGGCAAGGGGGCGTTGAGAGGATGGATGGCGAGGATTACGCTTAACGAAACTCTGAAATTCCTGCGCGAAAACAGCCGACTGAGTTTCGTCGAAATGGACGAACGGCTGCTTGACGTGCCTGACTCCGACCTTGATACGGGAGACATTCCGACGGACGTATTGTTCGGTTTTGTGAGGGAACTGCCGGAAGGCTATCGCACGGTGTTCAATCTTTACGTCATAGACGACAAAAGCCATAAGGAGATAGCTGCGCTGCTCGGCATCAAGGAGAACACTTCGGCGTCGCAGCTGTTTAAGGCGAAGGCGATGTTGGCGAGAAAGATAAAACAGTATAGAACCATCAATTCAGTATAATAACAATGAAAACAAATTGGCAAAAAGACATACACGACCGCTTGGGCAGCTACGAGAAGGATGCGCCCGAGGGACTCTGGGAAGGTATCAGCCGGGAACTGCCGAAGCTGAATGATGGTGTTATGCTGACTCACAAGCCTCAACGTAACGCTGCGTTCAGGATGTGGCGCGTGGCCGGCGTGGCTGCCGCAGCAAGCGTGGCGCTCGTCATAGGTTATAACTTCCTCGGCAATGATGTGCAGGACAATATAAACATACCGACAAACACAACTAATCATCATAATATGCTTGCTTCCAACAAGAAGCCTCTCGGCAATGAGCCTACGGACATCTGCGCTGAGCAAGCTGCGCATTCTGCGGACGATTTATTGTCGGAGCAGTCGGCATTGGCTAAAGCCTTAACGGAGCAACCGACATTGGCTAATGCCTCTACGGAGACAAACGTTAAGGAGATTGGCAGCAAGGAGGAGAACAGCAAAAAGGAGAACGGACAGACGGAGGTGAAGCAGGAGAAGCGTGAGGACAACCGCATGCTTCGCAAGAATCAGGACGACGCTCTCTTGGCTTATAATGACGTGACGGAACGGAGTGGTTCTACTGACGCGCCGTCACGATGGAGCGTCAGCACGGGCGCAATGGGCGGTCTGGGCGCATCGGGCACCACTACCGCTTACGGCGACTACCTTGTGCTGTCATGCCCGGGGGGTGCGGATACGAAGGACTCGCCTATGCTGGACATGAGCAGCGTCAACCGCGACGTGGAAACAAAGACGGAGTATGAGCATCATCTGCCCATACGCATAGGGCTGAGCGTGGCTTACGCTCTGACTGACCGGCTGAGCATCAGCAGCGGACTGACCTATACGCGCCTCTCGTCGGACATCAAGGACGCCTCAAGGGAGAGCAAATACATTGGAGAACAACGCCTGCATTACGTCGGCATCCCCGTGAACGTAAGCTATAAGGTGGCGTCGTCGCGATGGATCAGTCTGTACGGCACGGCGGGAGTATTAGCGGAGAAATGCGTGTCGGGCACTACGGACGAGGGGTATGTAGAGAACAATACGATGAAATACACCAACACGCACGACATCAGCAGCAAGCCTCTGCAGATGTCAGTAAACGCCGGAGTAGGCATACAGTTTGACTTAATTGACAATGTCGGCATCTACGCCGAGCCTGGCCTCAGCTATTACTTCGACGACGGTTCGGCGCTGCAGACCATATACAAGGAAAAGCCCCTGAACTTTAATCTTAACGTGGGAGTGAGGTTTAAGCTTGAGAAGCGGAAACCGTAAGACCAAGGATATCAGGATTACATATAAAATATTTGCATTTCTGATGCTCAATACTCCCAGTTGAGCGCACTAAAAAATCTTTGGTGCGAAATTCTTGAGTTTTGAGCGTGCAGCGATAGCTTACTGATGCACAACCAATTATACGATTAAAGAGAAACGTGTGCAATGAATAGCGGAGCTAAACTGGCACAATAGGGTTGCTAAAGAGCCACTTTACCACTCCAATACCGCCTCTATTGCCATACAAAAAAGCCTCTCTTGCCTTCCAACAGTGGCTGTATTGGAAGGCAAGAGAGGCTTTTCTTGTATATTATAGGGTCAATGTCGAAGCAAAATCCCACAAAAACAGCCAAACAAATCTCTAAAACCGATTTTTATTTTGTAACATGTTTTTACTCTTTGTGTGATATTTGCATAACGTCCGCCCTATGCTTCTTCTCCTTACCGTTAAAGCTCTTCACTTTCATGCCGAGCTGGTCAGGAAGGATGGCGTTGAGGAAGATGCCTACGAGGGCGGCGAGAGCCAAACCTGAGAATGAGACGGAGCCAATCTGTACGCCGCCGTCCGTGCCGTACTGCACACCGATGGATACCACCATGATGAGAGCTGCCACGAAGACGTTGCGCGATGAAGAGAAGTCGACGGAGGTCTCAACGAGGTTGCGCACACCAACAGCCGAAATCATACCGTAGAGGATAAGGCTCACACCGCCGATGGTGGCAGCCGGCATCAGACCGATAAGGCAAGCGAACTTCGGGCAGAAGCTAAGCAGTATGGCAAAGCAGGCGGCGAGGCGGATAACGGCAGGGTCGAACACCTTGGTGAGGTTGAGCACGCCCGTGTTCTCGCCGTACGTGGTGTTGGCAGGTGCACCGAAGAGAGAGGCGAGGAAGGTGGCAAGTCCGTCGCCGCAGAGCGTGCGGTGGAGTCCCGGATCCTTTATGAAGTTCTTGCCCACGGTGCTCTGAATGGCACACATGTCGCCGATGTGCTCCATGATGGTGGCGAAGGCGATGGGGAAGATGGCGATGATGGACGTAAGGATAAGGTCGAAGTTGGGATCCTTGAAGACGGAGATGGCTGTGCGGTCCATGTCGATGGGCAGACCTATCCATGCCGCTTCGTTCAGCTTCGTGAAGTCAACCTCGCCCATCGCTGCAGCCAAGGCGTACGAGCCGAGCACCCCAAGGAGTATGGGGACAATCTTTATGATGCCCTTGCCCCAGATAGACGTACTGATGACGATGGCGATGGCTGTAATGGCGAGCAGCCAGTTCTGCTGGCAGTTGCTGATGGCGGAGCCTGAGAGCGTCAGGCCGATGGCGATGACCATCGGACCGGTCACCACTGGCGGGAAGAAGCGCATCACTTTCTCCGTGCCGAACATCTTGAGGAGGAACGCCATGACAAAATAGAGCAGCGAGGCGGCTGCCACGCCGATGCAGGCATAATTGAGCGCCACTTCGTCGGTCAGTCCCTGCGCCACGCAAAGCTGCTTGACGGAAGCATAGCCTCCGAGGAACGCAAAGCTGGAACCGAGGAAGGCTGGCACCTTCAGCTGCGAGACGAAATGGAAGATGAGCGTGCCTATACCTGCAAAGAGCAATGTGGCGCTGACGTCCAGTCCGGTGATTAGTGGAACGAGAATGGTGGCACCGAACATGGCGAACAGATGCTGGATGCCGAGTACTACAAATTTGGGCTTACCCAATTCACGGGCATCGTATATGCCCTGGTTGTCTGTGGTCATAATATTATGAGGTTTGTTTTTGATGGATATATATACAGTATATTTATATATCATAACGTTTTTGCACATTTTTTATTGCCTGTCAGCCATGTAAGTTTGTGAATTCCTGTTTGCCTTCAAGAAAAAATGCAGTACATGATAATTGAGATTCCTAACTATTAGTTACTTTTGCATTCTACAAAACACAAACCTAAATAATATGTTCGGAATTCTCAAGCTAAATAATGTATACGGGATGTTGCTGCGGGCGCTGTTGCTTGCGGTGGTGATGTCGTTTATGGCGGTCGGTGCGGCAGAGGCGCAGGAAAAGAAGCCGCGCAAGAAGCTGAAGCAGTTGCTGTGCATAGCGGACAGCCTCAGAAAGGAACTCAGGAAGTCGGCGGACCGCGGACAGATGCTGCAATGGGGCGACTCCATCTTCATGGCTGAACTGGACAAGAGCCGAATGAGCGAGAAGAAGAAGCTGAGGATTATGAAGCATTACTCGAAAATACAGCAACGACTGAGCTTCTACGACCGCAAGCTATTCTGGGGCGACTCCATCCTCGCTGCCAAATACAAGAAGGTAAGATTCGACACCAATTATATCTCACGTCCCGACGCACGCTGGACCATCAAGTTCAGAGGCAATCTCTCTGGGGCTGATATGCAGGCCACAACGGTGACGCAGGGCGTGGAGAACCGCACGCACGTGATGGCGGACTGCCGTGGTACGCTGAGTATGGCGGTGGCGTATCGCGGACTGGCAGCCGGCGTGGCTGTCAATCCTGCCAAGCTTGCCGGCAAGAGCAAGGACTTTGAGTTCAATCTCAACTCGTACAGCAACCGCTATGGCTTCGACGTGGTTTATCTCTCGTCGAAGACGCTGCACGGACATAAGGACAACGGCACGGAACGCATAGACATCCCCAAAGGAAAGATATCGCAGAACGCCATCAACATCAACTTCTATTATGCCTTCAACTCGCGCAAGTTCTCCTTCCCTGCTGCCTTCAGCCAAAGCTACATACAGAAGCGCAGCGCCGGCAGCTGGATGATCGGTGCAAGCTTCGACGGGTCGAAGACCACCACCGAGGACCTCACCATCCGCCTCAACGAATGGGCTGTAGGCGCCGGCTATGCCTTTAACTTTGTGGCTTTCCGTCGTTTCCTGTTCCATCTCTCCGCCTTGCCCACAGTAACGGTGTATTCGCACGACTATACGAAGACCACTACCGTAACTGACGACGGCGTGAAGCATACCGAACGCCACAACATGGAATATCATTTCCCTTCTGCCATCATCACCAGTCGAGCCGCCGCCGTATATTCCTGGCGAAACAAGTTCGCCGGAGCCACAGCCGTATACAACTACTCCGTGGCTGGTGATGAGGACCACCTCCAGCTAAAACGAAACAAATGGAGGGTTAGGATGTTCTTCGGATTCAGATTCTGATTTCGGCAGAACTTACCGGACGATGTATCAATCGAACATCGTTCCGGGATTCATTTCCGTCGGGCAGCGCCACACAACGCCGAGCTTTCTCAGCGCTTTCTGACGTTCATGCCAAAAACCGTGGCAGAAGCCCATGCCGCGCGGATGATTCTTCAGCTTCTCCTCTGTCATGCGGTCAGCCTCATCTATCACCTCTTCCCAACGAGCTGTCCATTCCACGGGGTCCTTCTTGAGGAAACGTCCAGGCTCCTCTATCTGGTCGAGCTGGTCGTTGTCGGCAAAGTAGATGTTGCGCTTATATAGGCTGATGTCTCTTTCCAGGTCTTCGGCATGCGAGAGTTCGTGATCGTTGAGTGCTTCTATACGTCGCACGATGGCAAGCTCAAGCTCGAGAAGGCGAAGCTTAAGGCGCGGATGATCCATAAGGCAATCCTCGAAGCGGCTTACAACTCTGTATGCGGAGTCAAGCATGTGGTCGAACTCTTCCAGCCATGCAGCATACTTGAGCAGCACTCTGCACAGCGAGGCGATCTTCCACTCGTCTTCCTGCTCACGCAGACTCGCCTCTGCCACAAGAACGCAACCGCAGCAGACGTCATAATAAAGGTCGAGCGCCTCTGCGGTCTTTTCGAGCGACTTGCTTTCGGCAAGGTCAAGAACACGACGGTATTCCTCCTTATAGGTTTTAAGATCATACGTTTCTTCCATATCTTTATCTTTTTCGTAGGGTTAGTAACATTGGGATGGGAAACATTAATAATAGAACATTGCGCTATCGGCCTGCTGCCATTCCTCGGGCTTCAGCTCGCCATCGGGCAGGAAAACGAAGTAAGAGCCACAGTCATAGAAGCGGAGCGACCAGCGGTCGTCCTCATCTATCTGGAGCAGACACAGCTGTCCGGCGTGCTGCAGAGCCACCTCATCCTCATAAGGTTGGGTGAGCAGACGGTGTCCGTCGCCGGAAGGCTCGTCAGTATACTCGAACTCTATCTCCTCGGCAGGCAGGAATACGCTCTCATCGGTTCCCTCCCAGCACATCTCGTAAGGCTGGAGATTGTCGGTGCGGCGCGTATAGAAGACGCACGGCTTGGTGTGATAGTCGAGCGGGCTGTCCATATCGCCGAGATAATAGTCGAGCGGCGCGAAGACATACAGCATTCCCTCGTGCGGCAAGAGTCCGTCGGGGTCGTGTGCAGCGATGTCCTCGCAACGTATCTGACAGACAAAGGTGAGCGGTTCAGACGTGCCGTCGTCAAGCGTCACGTACGGAAAAGGCGTGTCCGCCGGCAGGTCAGGAGCGCCCCACCAATGGCTCTTGCCTATCAGCGGACGCTCTGTCTCGTGGGTATGAATTATGATTGGCATATCAGGTTTTTCTTTTTAATGGTTAGGAATAGGCATCGAAGCGTCCGTCATCGTCGGGCAGGTCGTCATCATCTATATGCACCCATGTGTCGTTTTCGGGAGCAGACCATCCGTCGAAGAAGTCTTCGCTGTCGTATATCGGCTCGTAATAGCGGCTTATCTCGTCGGCATGTTCCTGCAGACGGCCTTGCGTGAAGGCAATGACGGCTTCGGCAAGCAGATACTTCGAGTCGAGACGCGCTCCCTTCAGGGCTATCTCGTCCGCCTCTTCCTGAGAGCGCTCCACCTTTCCGTGCTTTATCATGGCGAACATCTTCTCAAGGGCTGTAATGTCCAGCTTCTTTGCAGCCTTCTCATACCACGTCCAAGCCTTATACATATCAACTTCCTGGTCGTATTCGCCGTTATAATAGATGTCGCCAAGGATGACGGCAGCCGTGACCGCACCGTTTCTGTAAGCACTACGAAGCTTCAGGAAGAAGTCCTTAAGCGCGAAGAGACGCGTAAACATCGGCAGATTCTCATAGTCTGACATGCTTTCCAGCGCATATAGGAAGGCGCATTCGGCATTGCCCTGTCCGGCTCCCTTTGCCAGCCAACGCATATAAACGTCCTGATTCACCAACTCCGTATCGTCGCCGTAACCATAGGCAACTGCCACGTCGAGCCAAGCCCGTATGACGCCTCCCTGCGCCGCCTCCTCAAAGAAAGGGAGTGCGGCTGTACGGTTCTGTAGCTGCTCCACGGCACAGCCACGATAGTAAGTAAGCCAAGGATCGGAAGCCAAGCCTTGCTCTTCACGCTCGGCAATGGCTGCAAGCACGTCGTCGAGCGCCCGCTGCGGGTCTGCCTTCAAGCCACGCTGTCCGTAAATAAGGATTCGGTACATAATCCTGCGACCATAATCGCAGCCTGCTGCCACCGACTCTTCGAGAAGCTTGGAGGCACGCTCACGGTCAACCGGTCCTCCGATTCCCTTATAGCACAATTCGGACAGCTCGGCAGCGGCTTCCATCGAGCCTTGCTCATAGAGTCCTTCCAGAAGGGAACGAGCCTTACTGTAAGGATCTAAATAACTGTCTGCGCATACTATCAGCCATCTTGCATAAACGAAGGTGGCTTCTATATCTCCCCTTTCGTATATGGCCTTATGCAACCCTTCAATTTCCTTCTCTGATACGAAAAACAAGTCTTCGTACACCGTACTTATCTTCTTTCTCATGATATTCGTCTGTATAGATTTCCGTAGCGGTCCTTATATATCTTGTTGTTTCCTGCCGAACCACCTAATAAAATAGAGAGCAGGAACAGGGCGCAAAGCAACTGGAAGATAACCTTGAGCACCACCATAACGAGAGAGACTGTCACCACAATACATCCGATGATGTAAACGATGACGAAGACGGTAAGGAGCGTTCCCTTCCACACGTTAGTCTCCCGGATGTTGAGCATCAGCGTCTTGCCGATGCCGTAAAGCAGGATGCCGATACTGAACAGAGCGATAACCCATTCCGCCCATACGGGTGTATGGCTGAAGACGAGCTCTGCAACGATTATCAAACCTATCATTATAGGCAGGAACAACACCATGCAGACGGCTGCCGGCTTGACGTGTATGGAGCGAGAACTGTCAGGTCCGTCATTAAGGAACAACACCCAGTCATACATTCCGATACTGACAACCTGAAAGCCAACAACGAAAACGAAAGGTATGAGACGGAGCACCACGCCGAAGAAGCCATATCGCTCCGAACTACACCACCAGAACGCGTCGCTACCCATCACCCAATAGCCCAACGCCTCAATGACGGCAACGGCAAACAGGCTGAACGGCATCACCACCTGCAATGCCTGAGCCATGGCAAGAGGCCAGAACCTGCAGCATATCAGCATGATGACTACTACGGCAAAAAGCCCAATAACAGTCCAGCAAGCCCACAGCGTACTGTAGAAACGTCCCACAGAAGAATGGACAAGGTGCTGCTTGAAGGTCATCGGATCAGAGAGATAATCCGCATTGGTGCGGCTCCATAGAAGCGAGTGGCGCGAGAGATAATAATACTTGCTGCCGTGTCTGAAGACTATGCTGCTCTTATATATAGAGCCGCAGGAATCGATTATCTCGCCATTGCGCAGATATATATGCGCATTCCCGCCTTTCGTTGTCCACGCCGTGTCGTTTCTGACCACCTCTTCACAACGTACGCTGTCTGACAAAGGCTGGTCAACAACAAACTGACGGGCATGTGTGCCCAACGGCAAAAGCGCTAACATGAACATCATCATGAGCGCACGGAGAAGTCTGTGTACTGTCTGGTTCATGATTATTCCTTCTTTATAACCTCAAGGCGGAAGCCTCCCTTCGACGGGTCGGGCTGTGACGGCTCGCTGGCTGCAGGCTGTGCCTCCTCGGTTGGCTTGTTTCTTACTGAATGCGATGCAGAACTTGTGTTGGTTGAGCTACTTGAACTGTACGAACCGTTGGAGTTGTCCGTCTTGCGGGTTCTCTGTGACTTGCGGTTCTTCTTGCTTTGCTTAGGTTGGGAAGTGCCGGCCTGAACCTTCACCTTCTCCTTGCTGCCAGCACGCAGGAGCGACATAGCCAATGACGTGGAGTCGGATGTCTGCACGGACCCTCCCATTCTGACTGCTTCCTGTGCGACAAGCAAGCGTATGACGCTACTGTCATTTGTCTGCGGATCAGAATTTCTCAGATAGACGTAACATCCCTCGGAAGCTATCTCGAGACTTCCTTTAAGATTCTCTTTCACCAGACCACCTGCCTTGCTTATCATGAGGCGTGCCTCAACAGAGTCGCCACAGACGGTATCTACAATTAAGGTTGTCGGCATTCCGCCTGTCTCTCCGTTCCATTCCGTTCTTAGCCACTTGGCATAATCGTACGGCTTGGGAGCCGTGGCATGCGACCATCCTGCTGCCATTGCCACGCAGATGCCTATGAGCAGCATAACGCCGACCGCATAACCTACCATGTCACGGCTGAAGTGTGTGCCATCATTGCCATCTCCTCCATGCCCGCTGTTACCCGTCGGTCTGAATGAATGATTCGTCGTGGGCTGAGATCTGTTATTAGTGACTGGACGAGGCGAGCTTGTGGGCTGAGGTCTGTTATTAGTG
>ERZ894223.1097-NODE-1097-length-20538-cov-5.565933_pt1 | contig 20538 bp, 20 predicted proteins | sample MGYA00380293_ERZ894223 | MGnify/ENA primary metagenome ERZ894223 (study PRJEB32331, sample SAMN06328445) | human gut metagenome | biome: human gut microbiome; feature: stool | host: Homo sapiens | collected 2014-11-05 ...
TACCTGTCCTTCTGTCATTTCACTTCATCTCCTGTTCCAAATGCACGCATCAGTAAAATGTCTTTACAACGCTTCCAATCACCAGATTCCAACCATCCGCCAGAATAAACAGCAGTATCTTAAACGGCAGTGAAATCGTTGTCGGCGGCAGCATCATCATACCCATGGACATAAGTACCGATGCCACTACCATATCGATTACAATAAACGGGATATAAATGAGGAATCCCATAATAAACGCATACCGAAGTTCGCTGATGATAAATGCCGGAATCACGGTTGTCATCGGAACATCGTAATAAAGCTCCAGTGTCATCTGATCCGGATAATCTTCTCCATCAATATCCATAAATAGGTGCAGATCCTTTTCCTGTGTCTGACCGTACATAAAGTCGCGAATCGGTGTCTCCGCTGCCTTGTATGCCTCCTCAATGGTAATGTCGCCATTGTCTAACGGCTGTATGGCATCTTCGTTAATCTGCTGAAAGGTCGGCCACATAATAAAGAATGTCAAAAACAGGGCAAGACCGACGAGAATCTGATTCGGCGGTGCTGTCTGTGTACCGATCGCGGTGCGCAGGAAATGCAGCACGATGATGATTCTGGTATAAGAAGTCATCATAATCAGAATGGACGGTGCCAGTGAAATGATCGTCAGCACCAGAAGTGCCTTGATCGGCGTGGATACGGCTCCGGTGTCGTTGTTGTATGTAATGGACAGGCCGTTGTTGATATCGCTCGTCGCATCCGTCAGTCCATCGCTGCTATCGGTATTGCTCAAGCCAGTAATCATATCTGAAGATGTATCTGCCGCATAGACTCTGGTCTGTCCCATGGACAACGTCAATGCGATGATCAGCACTGCCACCGCAAAGACAAACGACATAATACAATATGATTTCTTTAATTTTGATTTTGTCATAATTTAATCCTGTTTTTTCGGGAAATGTTCCTTTAACTTCTCAAGCGTCTCCTGGAAGGTCATCTGACCTTTTTCTCCATTCTGTCCGGGAGTCTTTCCGTTGCAGATCTCTGCCTCCGTAAGTCCCATCTCTTCCTCGGTAAGCTTTGCGAGCATGGTCACATTATCTTTTGCAACCGCGATCACAAGATACACATCTCCCATTTTTATTACCTGAACCAGTTTGTTGTTGGCGATCCGTATGGTATCGACCACCTGAAAGCTGCGTCCGGACATCTGGACCTTCTGATATCCGCCAATCCATTTGGTTGTGAAATAGGTAATCACAAGAACAAACAGAAAAATAAGCAGGACGCCAAGCAGCTGTATAAAACTGTTCAGGCTTGAACTGAGTAAAATCATATTAGCCTACTACTTTTTTTACTGCCTCGAGCACACGCTCTGCCTGGAACGGCTTTACGATAAAGTCCTTTGCGCCAGACTGGATTGCCTCGATAACCATGGCCTGCTGTCCCATTGCAGAGCACATGATAATATTTGCATTCGGATCGATCTCTTTGATCTTCTTCAGCGCCTGAATACCATCCATATCCGGCATGGTAATATCCATCAGAACCAGATCCGGCTTTGCATCCGGGTACTTCTCAACTGCAACTGCTCCATTCTCAGCCTCCGCAGCGATCTCATAACCATTCTTGGTTAAGATATCCTTAATCATCATTCTCATAAAAGCTGCATCATCGCAAATCATAATCTTTGCCATAACATTCTCTCCTTGTTTCTTTTCTTATATTGTTTTGCTTATATTGCTTTTCTTATCCTGTTTCCAATCACTTTACAATCTCGGTAATACGGATACCATAGCTTTCCTCTATAATAACCACTTCACCCTTGGCAACGTATTTGCCGTTTACCAGAACATCGATCGGTTCACCCGCAATACGATTTAATTCTATAATAGTTCCAGGTGCAAAATCAAGAATCTCTTTAATAGATTTTGAAGTTCTTCCCAATTCCACCGTTACCTCAAGCGGTACATCCTTGATCAGATCAATGTTTTCCGGTCCGTATCCCACCGGAACGCTTCCGGTAAACGCCTGAAACTGTGCCGGCTGTACATTTACCGGCTGCTGTCCATACATCTGTGGCATTTGCTGTGCCATCATCGGTTGTCCCATCATCTGGCCTCCCATCATCGGTGCTCCCATTGCCGGCTGTCCCATCTGCGGTGCTGCCTGCGGCTGTGGTGCCGCCTGCGGCTGTGGTGCCGCCTGTGCTTCCGGAGCACTACCTTTGCTGCCTGCAGTCGAATTCGTATCTTCCTCCATATTCTGTGTCACACTCTCACACATTTCCTTTGCAAAAGGAATTGGATACAGCTGCATGATATCACTGTCGACCAGATCGCCGATCTCCAATCTGAACCGTATCTTTACAAACTCGCCTGCCAGGAACTCATCGATGACGCTCTCATCGATTGTCTCCTGTAAATCTATCAAATCCGCCTGTGGCGGGCTGATATCAATCACCTTGTTCAGCATAGATGACATGGATGTCGCTGCCGAACCCATCATCTGGTTCATCGCCTCGCTGATCGCACTCAAGTGCAGTTCACCAAGTTCTCCATCCGTATTAGTTCCATCACCACCCATCATAAGATCAGTGATTACTTTTACATCGTGTTCCTTTAAAACCAATATGTTGCTGCCATCCAGTCCGACAGTATATCCGATCCGGATAAACACACATGGCTTCTCATATGCTTCACAGATATCACTCCAGTTTGCGAAAGAAACAACTGGAGTCGAGATCTCTACTTTTCGGTTTACCAGAGAAAACAGCGTGGTCGCTGCCGTTCCCATACTGATATTGGCAATCTCTCCGATTGTATCTTTTTCTTTCTCAGTCAGTACCTCTTCTTTGGGCTGCTCGCTGCTGTCCTCAGACCCGTTCAGTAATGCATTGATCTCTTCCTGAGACATTACTCCATCCATACTTACTGCTCCTCTCTGATTACTGATGTCACTCTTACTGCATAATTATCACCGGATGCACCCGGCAGAGCAGTAAATTTTTTTATATTTCCAACATACACCGACAGATCCTGATCCACTTTGGTGTCGAGACGGATAATGTCTCCCACCTGCAGACCAAGGAAATCATTGACTGATATACTGCTGTTACCCAGCACAGCCTTGATCGGCATCGGTGCCCGTGCAATAAGTGCCTCAATGGTCTCTGTATATTGCTGTTCATCCTTCTCCTGCAGGCTGGAATACCAGTATTTCGTATTCAGCTTGTCCATCACACTTTCCAATGTGATATACGGCAGGCAGATGTTGATCAGTCCCTCGACATCACCAATCTTAATATTTAACGTAATTAACGCGATCATCTCCGTCGGGGAAATGATCTGGGCGTACTGCGAATTTGTCTCAATCCGCTCCAGTCTCGGTGTCAGTTCACACACACTCGCCCACGGTTCCACCAGAAGATTCACGCATACGTTATAGATCCGCTCAATCAGAAGAAGTTCGATTTCGGAGAACTCCCTCGCCTTGTCAAGCGGCGCCCCCTGGCCGCCGAGCATACGATCCACGATCGTAAAGCCGACATTCTCTGCAATTTCAATAATGATATTGTTATTCAGCGGAGCAAAATTTACAATTCCAAGCAGCACCGGATTCGATAGTGCATTCGCAAACTCTGAATACGTCACCGCCTCCGAACTCATCACTTCCACCTGAACATTTTTTCTTAGGTACACCGGCAGATTCGTTGAAAGCAATCTTCCATAATGTTCAAAAATAATCTCAAGCGTTCGCAAATGCTCTTTTGAGAACTTCGCGGGACGGGCAAAATCGTAATTTTTGACCTGTTTTTCATTATCATCTTTTATTTCATCTACATCCAGTTCACCGCTGCTAAGAGCTTTCAGCAAACTGTCTATCTCATTTTGAGATAAGACTTCACCCATTCTCTCTCACCACCTAATGTCTTATTCTAGTGTGCTTCCGTTGCCACGCTTGAGAAATTCACGCCCACGATGTAGTCGGATCCGAACAGATCCTGCATCTTGGATAAAATCTCCTCCTTTACAGCCTTCTGTCCATCGGCGTTAAATTCCTCCTCGGTATACTTGGCCACTACCGTATTGATGTCGCTGCGGATAATGGTCTCCTTATCCGTAAGCTCTGTCATCTCGTCTCCCCCGTAGGTGGCATAGGACTCGCTTGTCTTGTTGACGGAAAGTCCTACAGAAAATACAGCGTAATGCTTCTTTCCATCGCCGTTGTCTGCCAGATTCACGGTAAAATTATCTGTGATATTATAAACTGCAATTTCTTCGATCGGCACTGCGGAACTGTCTTTGTTCTGTCCGCCCTCGAGTTCGATGTTGATTGCAGCGCACACCTGATCAATCAGTTCGTTTGACTTTTTGGTCTGCGGAATAACGGAAAATGCCAGCACCGCGGTCAGAATCAGATTCACGAGAACCAGTGCCAAAATAATTACTGTCAATAAATTTTTCTTCATTATGCTTCCCTTCCTATTCGTTCACAACTTCTGTCGGTTCCACAGTCGCACCTGTTGTCGCTGCTTCCGGCGTATCTGTCACCGTCTCAGTGCTTAAAGCCGCATCCGCAGGCGTCTCTGTACCTGTGTCATCCGTGGATGTCCCGCTCACATTCGAGTTGTATGAGTTATAGATTTTAATCTCAACCCGGCGGTTCCTTGCCCTGCCCTCCGGCGTTGCATTATCTGCAATCGGCACATACTCTCCGCGGCCAGACGACTTTATGTATGCAGGATCCAGTGTTGTGGTATCCCGCAGATAGTTGGCAACCGCAAGCGCACGGTACATGGACAGTACGTTGTTGTCCTCATACTTGGAAGAATGAATCGGCACATTGTCCGTGTGTCCCTCGACCTCAATGATGTTATTATCGTAAGTAACCAGTATCTTGCCAAGCTTGTTGACCAGCGGATACGCCTCATCTCTGAGTTCTGCGCTCGCAGAATCAAACAGCAGCGCGCCGTTCATGTTAAGCGTTACATACTCTGCATTAAAATCAACCTCGACGTCGTCCTGTATCCCATATTGCGAAAGTGCATTTTCAAGTTGCTGCGCCATATCCTCAGACTCTTCCAGTTCCTGCTGTTCATATGCTTCGGTAATGTCTTTTTCTTCCTCCGTCTGTCCGTCAGACTGGCTGCTCAGCTGCTGGTTGTAATAAGAATCAAAATTCTCAAGCTGACTGATTCCGGAAGAAATCAATTCACCCTCGCCGATCGATGCTCCGCCTCCCGGGAGTATGCTGAATGTACTCTGGAAAGAGGCAATGACCTTCTCAAACTTTTCCTCATTCACACTGGACATGGAGAAAAGCATTACGAAGAAACAGAGCAGGAGATTCATAAGGTCCGCGAAGGTATTCATCCATGCAGGTGAGCCTTTGGGTGGATCTTCCTTTCTTCTCGCCACTATTCCTCACCTCCGACACTGCCCTCCGCAGTTTCCTCTCTCGCTGAAGGTGACAGGAATGACTTCAGTTTTTCTTCTATGACACGTGGATTCTCTCCTGCCTGAATCGACAGAATACCTTCCACCGTAATTTCCTTCATCATCATCTCGTTATTATTGTTTACAGAAAGCTTGGATGCCGTCGGATTACACAGCCAGTTGGCAATCAACGAACCGTACAGTGTTGTTACCAGTGCGACTGCCATCTTCGGTCCGATCGTTGATGCATCATTCATATCCTTGAGCATCAGGATCAATCCGATCAGGGTACCGATCATACCCCAGGCAGGACCAAGTTCTCCCCATTTTTCCCAGACAGCGATTGACTTTTTGTGTCGCTGCTCGATACAGCCCAGATCCGTCTCCATGATACCTCTTACCAGTTCCGGATCGGTACCATCTACCACAAGCATGATTCCTTTTTTGAGGAATTCATCCTCGATTCCGTTTGCCGCCTCCTCAAGTGCAAGCAGTCCCTCCTTGCGGGCGGTATTTGACAAATCAATGATATTCCGGATGACTGCCGCAGGATCCTGCGGTACCTCCTTAAATGTTAATGTAATACTCTTCAGACCTGCAATAAAATCCTGAAGTTTGTTGGACGCCAATGTACCCGATATGGAACCTCCCAGTGTGATAATGATTGAAGGGAAGTCAAACATATTGAAAAGACCCGAAGCTCCACCACTGGAAAATACACCGAACAAAAACATTACAACGCCAAGCAGCATCCCTGCTAAAGAAGCTATATCCAATTCTTCCACCTACCATCCTTGATATTATAGTATTGCTGTCTCCAAGCGGAGACTGAAATCTCAACAAGTTGTCATCCTATATCTTGTATAATTTTACTAAACTTTTGACCGCTTGTCTACTTACTTTTGCAAATTCTGTGTTTCTTCTTTCATGGAACCGGGATTTTATCAGGGAGACAAAACCCCGGTTCTCCAAAATCTTATCCGTGATGCTGCTCTGTCATCTCGCAGCCGCTTATCTCTTCAGGTTCACAAGCTCCTCAAGAAGCGTATCGGATGTCGTGATTACACGGGAGTTCGCCTGGAATCCACGCTGTGTGGTAATCATCTGCGTAAACTCGGTGGAGAGATCCACGTTTGACATCTCTAACTCGCCGGATGTCATCTTGCTTCCGTCCGCCGTAATATCCACACCGATACCATCGAACTCACCGGAGTTCAAGGTCGTGCTGTAGCAGTTCTCTCCGACTTTCTCAAGACCTGCCGCATTGGCGAACTGTGCGACCGGGATCTGTCCTAACAGGTTGCGGTTACCGTTGTCATAAGTACCGTAGATCTCGCCGTTGTTGCTGACTGAAAGTCCGATCAGGTTACCGAGCTTCTTACCTGCTCCAGTTGTTCCGTCTGTAGCGCCTTTGCTCATCGTTACGGTGGACTTGCCGCCGTTGTTCGTATTCTGGCAGGTGCTGAAGTCCACATTGATATTTGCGAACTGTCCGCCGAACAGGGACATGTTCAGTCCAACACTCTTCGCATCCGCCACGTTTCCAACCTTTGAAAATGTTCCATCGTCCGTGCTGAAGCTTAATCTGTGATATACACTGTTGTATGTAAGTGTCAGTGCCCCGGTTGTTCCGTCAACCGCATATCCGGTGCCATTTCCGGTGTAAGCATCCGCTTTCGCCAGAATGTCCGCTCCTGCACCGTATACCTGTGTCAGGCTGAGTGCCCCTGCTGTGACAACCGTCATGTCCGTCGCACTTTTTACCTGGTCATAGCTGTGTGTCGCTGCATTGTACTGGTAGTAATTACCGCTCTTGTCCACGATGACGTTAGCGGACACATAAGTGTAATCCTTGCCGAGCGTATAACTCTTTGTCGCATCCTCGGTGTTACCGAACAGTGCGTTTAACGCCGGCTGTCCCGCCTGAATATTCTCAGGATCGTAGTAGGTATTTCCGTCGCCGTCTAAAACATTCAACAGCTCTACCGTGAACTCTCCGTCCGTTCCGGTTGACTTAATGGAAAAACGCGCGGTGTACTCATATCCCAGGTTATCGTAGAACTTGAGGTTCTTGATCAATCCGTCGTCACTCAATACGTCGGTATCGTTCTTATCAATAATACCGCCGCAGGTTGCCTCAGAGGTTGCCTCTGGTGCGCTTGTCAGATTCTCCGTGCTCATGACGCGCAGTGCTGATACGGTATCCTTCCGGATATTTCCGGTTGCCTTATCTACCTGCCATCCCATGACCGTATATCCGGTAGACGTCATACACAGGTTGCCTGCGCCGTCTACATAGAAGGATCCGGATCTGGTAAACAGATTGGAAGATCCGTTGTTGACAATAAAGAAATTGGTGGTCGACTGATCTGTCATACGCAGATCGAACGCTCTTCCGGTTGTCTCAGCTGCACCCGCGGATGTAATGCTGATATTTACCGCACCTGTGGTCACGCCAAGACCGATCTGCTTGGCATTCACACCGCCGACTCCCGTAGCCGCATTTGCTCCCGATGCTCCGGATGTGTTCTGGTAGAGCATATCCTGGAATGTCACGGAAGAAGACTTGAATGCTACTGTGTTTACATTGGCGATATTGTTACCAATAACGTCCATTTTTGTCTGATGTGTCTTAAGACCCGACACAGCAGAGTACATTGATCTCATCATAATGAAATGACCTCCTGTAATGTCTGGTGCCCTGCTCCCTTCTGTCATTCGGGGAGCTTCTGCCTCCTTGTAAGGTCCGGCATATTATACAATCACGGCACCGTCAATATTTGTAAAAATATTACTCTCTGACTCACTCTGATCCATGGCTGTGACCACCGTCTTGCTCGGAACATTCACAATAAACGCCAGTGAATCCAGAATCACGAGTGATTCCCGTATTCCCTTTTCGCTTGCCTTCAAAACACCGGATTCCAGTCTCTCGTTCTGCTCGTCCGACAGATTGATGTGTCTGTCATTCAAACGTCCCTGTGCATGTTTGGAAAACCGAAGTTCCTGACTTTCTGCGGTCGTCTGTTTCTGTCTTAATATATCCTCGAAAGAAACACTGTTTTCCTGCGCCGCAGTCTCTGTGCTTTTGCGATTCAGATACCGGTCAGTTACCTGTTCGATGGAAGCAAATTGGTTCGTAATCTTATTCATAACCAACGCTCCTTTCTCAGATCATTCGGCTTTCTTCTCAAGCTCCGCAATCTTAGCCTCGAGTGCTGTCAGCTGATCGTAGGAATCCTTGCTGATATAAGTCTTCTCTGTGGTGGTCAGCGAATCGTAATTCTTGCGAAGTGCTTCCACTGCTTCCTTGTTCTCAAGGGTCAGCTCGTCCGCGGATGGAATCTGCGAAAGCGCATTGTCAAATACCAGGCTCTTCATGGTTCCGTCCAGCTTCACAAACGTTGCCAGCGTATCGCTGTCAATATAACTCTGCTGATAAGAAGTCAGTCCGTTGTACACGGTTGCCAGGTTCTCCACATCCGTCTGATATGCCAGCGTCAGCTTATCCGCATCCGGAAGCTTTGCCACAGATGCCTTGAATGCCTCTGCCAGTGAAACCGCCTCCATGTACTCGGTGTCTGCCACCTGATATACATCGTCGAGTGAATAACGGTTGCCGTTGACATAAATGTATTTCTGGTTGTTCTCGTACTGCACATAATCCACGAATCCTGCCACCGCCGTCGTCTCGCCGGTCGTCTCGGATGTTGTCTTTACAATGACATACTTTCCAACCAGATCGTTTGCCTTCGTGCTCTCAATGCTGTTCTGCATGTTCAGCATGGACTCCATCTGTGAAAAAGTTGCCAGCTGTGCCACATACTCGGTATTGCTCGTCGGTTCCAGCGGATCCTGATACTGCATCTCTGCACATAACAGCTGCAGGAACTCGTCATATCCGAGGTCATTGCCTGCACTGGTCGTTGTCTCTGTCGTACTCTCTTTAATCTTGCCGTTCTCTACGGCCTGTACTAATGCCATATGTCTCTCCTTTCTGTCTGTTATGCGGTAAAGTCAACGGAATTGCCCTGTTCTGCCATCATCTTCGCCACCAGAGTCTCCTCTTCCGTCATCAGCCCGGACAGTCCGTCCAGTTCATTCAGGTTGATGTGTCTGGTCGCATTGGCTGCCTTTTCCCGTTCCTCTGCCTGCTGTTCTTCCTGTTTTGCATTCTGCTCCAGATTCCTCTCGAATTCATGTCCGCCGACGGTTACCTCCACGGCATCCACCTTTACGCCAGCCTGGTTCATGTTCTGCTTCAAATCTGCGATCTGACTTTCCAGTGCTTCCTTGACCACTTCATTCTGTGCGGTCAGATGTGCGGAAACCGTTCCGTCTTTTGACGTAATCTCCAGATAAATCTTGCCCAGGTGCTCCGGATTCAGCTGCATCTCCATCGTCGTTTCCTGATTCGCCGTGTAATTTACTCTCGTATAAGTCACGATCTGACGCACGACATCTGCGATGTCCACCTGTGCGGCATATTCTCCCGCACTATTGGCGCCCTGCATTGCCACGGTCTCTGTCAGCGTCGAGCCGGTATGTACATCCACGCCCGCATGTGCCTGCGACGCAAAATCCTGCTGTCCGGAATTGGAATTCGATCCGGTCTGTGCCTGTTCCTTGCCCGTCCCTGCAGCTACATCGGCAACTGTCTCTTCCTCTGTGCCGGCATCTGCCATCTTAGCCTGCGCATCCGTCTCTTCCGGAGTAATGTCTTTTGATCTAACTGCCCGGGGCTCTGTCTCTGCTACGGCTGCTGTCTGCGGCTGCTCTGCCGTATCACGGATTCCATCCGCCGTATCGGCGTAAACCCTCCGTGCATCTGCGGCATCTGCTGTCTGGACTGTCTGCATCAGATCTGCATTCATGTCCGCCTGTCCGGCATCCTCCAAAAGCTGCGTCAATTCCTCAGCCGTGACTCCCAGTTCCTGCAAGAGATCTTCGGTCAGTGTTCCCACCGACTGCATCACGTTCATAAACGCTTCATTACAGAGAAGTGCGCTCATGTCTTCGGTTCCGGTTAATTCTGCCGCCAGAGCTGCAAGCTGCTGCGGATTCATCAGATCGGCCACGGTCAGTCCCAATGTCTCCATTGCTTCCGTGATCTGCTCATCCGTCACCTGAAGTTCATCCTTGATGACGTCTCTCACACTCTCTTCAAAGCTTTCCAGCTTCTCTGACACCTGACTGCCGGCTGTCCAGTCCTTCGTGCTTTGCTCCGGTATCTTATTCTTCTGATACTGGTAACGGTCATAATTCTGCTCCGGACTGTGCGGTGTAAGCTGCTGCATATTCTGTGCTGTCTGAGATCCTGTACTTACGCTGCTTCCCGGGATCTGTGTCATCTGATCGACCATCTTCCGGAATGTGGTGCCGATATCCGCGCCATCAACGCCTGTGACACTCTGTCCACTCTGCGTCTGCATCAGCATTTTCCCAATGCTTGCAACATTGTTGTCTCCCATTCTCTTCCTCCTTTCCCATAGCTGCACCTGCAGCCTGATTTTTGAAGGAATCCCTCTGCCATTATGAAAAGCAGACTGTCCTTCTCTATTCTACAGGTTCCATGATCGCGGTCACCTTTGCTGCAGTAGCCGCGTCCATTTTGCCCAGAATATTCGCTCTCGATTGTGCGTCCATGCTGTCTAAGATATCTGCCACCAGCTGCAGATTATCTGTCATGGTATCAAAAATTGCAGCCGCCTCTTTTGGCTTCATGGAAGAGTACGCTTTCACATAATCGTCCATCTCATCATTGGCTGCCGTCTGTTCTACAACCTGACGGTAAATGATCTCCGCATCCGCAGGATCAATGCTCTCATAATACTGCTTATATTCCTCTATATCGGGTGCTGAATCTGAAAACACAACCTCCTGATAGAACTTTTGCTTCTCAGCCTCAAAATCCGCCTCGTTCTGCTTGTACTGTGCCAGTTCTGCGGACTGGCTCTCAAGCTGTGCGATATATTCCGCATTTGCGTTGGACGTATTCTGTGCATCCGCAAGTTCTTTCTCCAGTTCCTTGATTCTGGCAACCGCATCGTCAATGGAAGTATAGCCGTAAGCGTCATCCTCCGTCGACACTTCCTCAGTCGCGCTGTCCGGCAGGATTTTGTTCACATAAGGAACATCCTTTAACACCGGCGCCAGAACGGATGATCCGAAACCGCCGACATCGCACTTGATCAACAGGACGATGATGGCAAGCCAGATTAAAATAATGATCAGGGTAACAAAGAACACGGTAATCTTTCCGCCGGTCGACGTCTCGTCATCCATATCCAGATCATCATTTAACTCTTTTGCCTTTTTCCGGTCCGCTTTCTTCTGTGCCTTCGCTTCTGCACGTGCAGCCTTCTCCTGTGCCTTTGCTGCCTTTTTATCTAATACTTCGTCTTTCTCTTCTTCTGCCATTTGAGACCTCCGTGCCTATCCTTCATGGTAATTGTAGCTAACAAGCTCGTCTATTTCCTTGCTCTCTGCCTGGGCGATTTCCTGCTTAAATTCTTCAAACGCACGCTCCCTGAGCTTCTCATGCGTCTTTCGCTCCACCATCACCCGGTTCAGTTCGATTCGCGCCATCTCCAGCGTCTTTTCCGCGGCGTGCACCTTCATCATCTGTGCTCTCTGCAGACTCTTCATCACATCGATCGCACGCTTGCATTCCCGGATCTCCTGGATATCCAGCGTTCCGTTGACCAGTTCTTTTGATTTTCTCTCGTAGCCGGCCCTGCGCATCAGGATCTCTCGAAGCTTCTCCTGCTCTTCCGCAAGCTGTCTGCTCGCCGTCGCATATGCAATTTTTGCCTGATTCTCCAGCTTGATCTTGATGTCAAGAATGTTCTGCATCCGGTATGTAAACTTTGCCATACACTGCGCCTCTTTTCCGCGGAGCGTTCTTAATCTTCAAATAGTTTCTTCAATAAATCGATTTCCTCGTCAAACAGGAACTTTTCATCTGTCCTCTGGCACAGGAACTGATTCACTGCGTTGATCTTCTGAACCGCATAGTCAATCTCACGGTTGGAACCGCTCTTGTAAGCTCCGATGTTGATCAGATCCTCCGCTTCGTTATAAGTAGCCAGTACATTCTTTAAACGTCCGGCAAGCTCCTTGTGCTCGCTGGTCGCTATGGCGCTCATAACACGGGAAATACTCTGTAAAATATCAATCGCCGGGTAATGATTCTTGTGTCCCAGTTTTCTGGAAAGCACGATGTGTCCGTCCAAAATGCTTCGGGCTGTATCGGTAATCGGCTCATTAAAATCATCACCGTCTACTAGAACGGTGTAAAGTCCTGTGATGGAACCCTTGTCCGAAGTACCGGCACGTTCCAGAAGCTTCGGCATCTCCGAGTATACACTCGGCGGATATCCCCTTGTTACAGGCGGTTCTCCGGACGCGAGGCCGATCTCACGCTGTGCCATGGAGAATCGGGTCAAAGAGTCCATCATCAGCAGTACATCTTTTCCCTGATCCCTGAAATATTCGGCGATTGCGGTCGCCGTCTTCGCAGCCTTGTTACGGATCAGTGCCGGCTTATCGGAAGTCGCCACCACGACGACGGAACGCTTCATTCCCTCTTCCCCGAGATCCCTCTCGATAAACTCGCGCACCTCACGGCCACGCTCTCCGATCAGGGCAATGACATTAATGTCCGCTTTTGTATTGCGGGCGAACATACCGAGCAGGGTGCTCTTTCCGACACCGGAACCCGCAAAGATTCCGATACGCTGTCCTTTTCCCACGGTAATCAGCCCGTCTACCGCCTTTACACCAAGCGGAAGCACCTCCGAGATAATCTTACGGCTCATCGGATCCGGCGGATCCGCCTCGACCGGATATTCGCATCCGCCCTCAATGACTCCGCCGTCGGTCGGTCTTCCGATACCGTCCAGTGTGTGTCCCAGAACGCCGTCCCCGACAAGCACCCCAAGCGGATGTCCGGTATTCTCAACGATACATCCTACCCCGATGCCTTCCACATTTTCAAACGGCATCAGCAAAAGTCTCTTATCCCTGAATCCGACTACCTCCGCCATCACCGCGTGGTCTTTCTCTCTGTCAATGACAATTCTGCAGAGATCGTTTAACTTTGCATCCGGTCCGACAGACTCAATCGTAAGTCCGACAATCTTTACAACCTTTCCAAGGCGGTTGAAGTAGGTCTTTTCTCCAAGTTGTAAATATTTTTCAAATTGATGTGTCATCATTCTCTCACCTTACGAACATAAAGACCGGATATCTTTGATCAGATTCTCAAGCTGTGTACCGAGACTGCAGTTAAACACGCCGGAATCGGTCTCTATCGTACAGTCATTTCCCTCCACCGTCGCGTCCGAGACAATCTCAAGCTCAATGTCATGTCCCACACGATCCAGGATCTCGGTCTTGTGATTCTCCAGAAACAGTGCATTGTCCTCCGCCACCTTCACCCGGAACCGCTTGTCGTCTTCAATATTTAAAATGGCATCTTCAATCAGATGCATCAGTATCTCTTTTTTGTCGTCAAACTGAATATGAAACACTTTTTCAAAGACGGTAACGATGACATCCACCAGATCCTGTTCCATATGTTCGCGTTTGTCCCTGTAATCGCTGTCAAGATCTCCCTGCTTTTTCCTGTAGGACTCCTCAAGCTGCACGCGAAGCTGCTCATTCTCCTGCTCCGCCGAAGCTCTGCCCTCCTCGTACCCCTGCGTCTTTGCAGATGTACGGATCTCCTCGGCATCTTCGTTTGCCTGTGCCAGTATCGCATCGGCATTCTGCTGTGCCGCCGCAAGGATCTCCTCGGCTTTTGTCTTTGCCTTTGCCTCATAATCAATCTGCGGCTCCGCTTTGATGACCTGACCCGGATCACCCGTCACAAGTCCGGCTGAAAATCCGCCTTCCTCTTCCTGCACATTCTGTGCCGGTGTCTGTGTCTGCGGCAGATCCTGTTTCAGGTGCTGCTGCAGGATCACATTGGAATCGATGATGCGCGTGTTTGTGGAATCCGTCTGAACAACCCACTGTTTATAAAGATTAGACAACGATCTCGTCACCTCCGCCTCTTGAGATTACAATCTCGCCTGCATCCTCGAGTTTACGAATGACGCTTACGATCTTCTGCTGAGCCTCCTCAACATCCTTCATTCGCACAGGTCCCATAAACTCCATATCTTCCTTGATCATCGCAGCAAGACGTTTGGAGAGGTTCTTAAATATAACATTCTGTACTTCCTCGTTCGCCGCCTTCAAGGCAACGCCAAGGTCTGCATTATCCACATCTCGCAGTACACGCTGGATTGCACGGTCATCAAGCAGCAGAATATCCTCGAATACGAACATCTTCTTGCGGATCTCGTCTGCAAGCTCCGGCTCTTCGATCTCGAGAGACTCCATGATATGTTTCTCGGTCGAACGGTCGACTGCATTTAAGATGCTGACAATAGCGTCCACGCCGCCGACGATTGTGTAATCCTGGTTGACCAGGGAAGAAAGCTTTCTCTCAAGTACCCGCTCCACTTCCTTGATAACATCCGGCGATGTACGATCCATCATCGCGATACGTTTTGCGACATCCGCCTGTTTTTCCGGCGGCAGCGCCCCCAGAACCATCGACGCCTGCGGTGCTGTCAGATAGGACAGAATCATGGCAATGGTCTGCGGATGTTCGTCCTGAATGAAGTTCAGTAGCTGGCTTGGATCTGTCTTGCGCACAAACTCGAACGGACGCACCTGAAGGGATGCTGTCAGCTTGGAGATAACCTCCTGTGCCTTGTCCGCGCCAAGCGCCTTGTCGAGCAGTTCCTTCGCATAACCGATACCGCCCTCCGCAATATACTGCTGAGCCAGACAGATCTGATAGAACTCGTTTAAGACATCCTCCTTGACCTGCGGTGAAATACTTCTGGTATTTGCGATCTCAAGGGTAAGTTCCTCGATCTCGTCCTCCTTAAGATGCTTAAAGATATCTGCTGACCGCTCCGGTCCCAGTGTAATCAGAAGAATTGCAGCTTTTTGCAGTCCTGTAAATTCCTCGTTTTTTGCCATATTACTCCCACTCCTCGTTGAGCCAGTTGCGCAGTAACGATGCAGCCGCCTCCGGTTTTTCTTCTACGAATTTTTCGATCAGTAAACGCGTCTCGGACTTCTCATTGTAGCCGATGTCCTCAAGCGGCTCCTGGTTCTCTTTTGTGGATTCCAGCAGGCTTTCCACGGAAAGTTCCTCCTCCATCTCTGCCTGTTTCTCCTTTCTGGTGCTGCGGAATACCACATAACCAAGCAGGAGAAGAATCAGTACCGCAAGTATGATCTGCAGATAATCTGACAGGGTTCTTCCACCAGAAGAATACTGGAAAATCGGCTCGTCATAAGCGATGATGCTGATGTTTGCCTCAGGAAACCCCGTTGCATTGGCGATCATCGTGTAATTATCCTGATCCACCGTCGTCTTGACCGGGTCACTGTTTGCCGCAATATACTCGTCAAATGTCATGTTATCCAGCGCACCGGATGTCCTGAGTGTGTCCTCATCATAGATCACATAATTTTTTACCACGATCGCAATGGAGGAAGTATCGTAATTGATCGTTCCGGTCGCCGCCGTGCGGTCCGTCACTTTTTCATTGTTCTGATACTTTGTCGTGGTATCGGTGATCGTGGACTCGGTATAATTGTTATCCTCAATCACATAGGATGTATCGTCATTGGAATCTGTGCCCGGTGTGGCAGCTGCGCCGCCGACACTGTTCGACTCATAATTGCTCTGCTCATCGATCATACCGTTTGTCTGACCGTCTGGTGCCGAATACTGTCGCTCCGTCTCGCGGTATGCGTCAAAATTCATATCCAGCTTTGCCGCCACTTCCGCATGATCATAAAGTCCCGAGCCGACCAGAACATCCTTTACCTCGCTCTTTAGCAGATTCTCCGTCTTAGTTCTCAGAGAGAGCTGGCTGCTCGCGGTTCCGACCGACGAATCAGAATCTCCGCCCGAAAAAAGGACATTGGAGTTCGAGTCCAGAATCAGAACGTTGTCCGTCGTGTCATTGCCGAGCTGTGTCGCTATGTACTGTGCCAGTCCCTGTGCCTGCTCGTCGCTCATATCTGAATTCAAGGTAAGAATTACCGCCGCGTAGGAATCCTGCTCTCTCGCAAGAATCGTGCCATCATCATTCGGGATGTCCAGTGTCACAGACGCGCTCTCGACGTTTGACAGTGTCTCCAGCTGATCTGCGAAATAATTCTCCAGATACAGCTTGTATTTCTTGGTCTTGTCCGCCTCGGTGGAGCTGAATCCGCCGTCAAACACATTGTCAATGGAAAATCCTTCCGTCGGGACACCGTTCTGCCCAAGCAGAATCGACGCCGCCGCATTGTCCTTTTCATCCACATAGAATGTCAGCCCGTCATCCGACATCTGGTAGGAGATGCTTCCGTCATTGTCCAGAAGGTCTTTTACTTCACCCGCCTGCGCTGTGGAGGAGCACTCGATAAGCGTTACCATGTTCGGCTTCCCGACAACCACCGCCAGAATCACCAATGCCAGTATAATTACCGCCACAATGCTTCCGAGCAGGATTCTCTGCTTGGTTGTAAACTTTTTCCACCAATCCGTTATCTTCGTTAAAATCTTTTGCACCTGTTCCGGCATAATTTCTAACTCCATTCATTAAATCTGCATGTTCATGATCTCTTTGTACGCATCAAGCATCTTATCTCTCACTGCAACCGTGTACTGCAGCGCCTCATACGCCTTGGCTGCCGCAATCTGCATATCGTGAGGATTGTCCGCCTCGCCCAGCGCGAACTGGATCTTTGCCGACTGCGAATCATTCTGCAGATCATTCGTCTCGTTGAGCATATTGATTGCCGAAGACAACACCGAGTCAAAGCTCTCATCGGTGTCCACAGACAACAGTGTCTTCTGTGTTACCGCACTCATGTAATCTGGTGAAGTGGCATTCGTCAATAAACTGATATCCATCTGTATTTCCCCCGTTTCATCCTAATCTATGTCTTACTGACCGATCTTAAGTGCTGCCTGAATCATGCTCTTGCTGGCATTAAACGCCGTCGTGTTCGCCTCATATGCACGGGACGCGTCAATCAGGTTCGTCATCTCTGTCACCGTATTCACATTCGGATAACGCACATAGCCGTTCTCATCCGCATCCGGATGGGACGGATCATACTCCATTGTAAAATCGGTCTCTGTATCTTCCTTGACGGAGGTAACCTTCACGCCGTTGCCTACAGCCCGCGCTCTGGATGACTGATAATATTTGCTGAACGGAGTCAGATCCTTTTCCGCAAACGTCACAATCTTGCGGCGGTACGGTTCACCGTCCTCCGTACGCGTTGTATTGACATTGGCAATATTCTCCGCGATGGTGTCGATGCGGAAGCGCTCTGCCGTCATACCGCTCGCACTGATGTCAAAAGACTGAAATAATCCCATATGCTACCTCCTGTTTATTTAAGCACTAATTTCATACGATTGAATTCTTCGTTGATCGATGTCGTCAGCATCTCATAGCGGAGCTGCTCCGATGCCAGTTCCACCTGCTCCGTATCCACATCCACATTATTGCGGTCCAGACGATAGGAATAATTGGAGGAATCCGTATAGGTAGACACATCTAAGCCCGAAAGATCCGAGTTCAGTCCCCGCACTTTCTTATCCAGCGGAATATACTTCGAGCTGCCAAGCTCCCGTTTCAGCGCAGATTCAAAATCCACATCCTGTCTCTTATAGCCCGGAGTATCCGTATTTGCTATGTTGTTGGAAATTGCCGACTCACGTTTCCAGCTGGCATCCGCCGCCTTATCCATGATGTTAATATAGTCGAACGCATTCGTAGTTATCATATGTATCGCCCTCCGCTTCACCTAGTTTTCCAAACTATCTTATTCCATTATAAAATATGGTTTCGTAATTGCAAGAGATTTTTGTTAATTTTTACACTATCTTGTAGATTTTTGCATAATAAGTACAAGATATTAGCAAAATTGTCAAATAAACCCGCATAAAAAGCCACGTTCCACGGAAATAAAAAAGAGCGCACCCTTCGATACGCCCTTTCGTCCTGTTTATTTTTTCTGATTCTGCTTTTTGATCTTGTCGAGTTCGTCGAATACAACGTCGTTCAATACTTTGATGTAGGTTCCCTTCATGCCGGAAGAGCGCGACTCAATCACGCCTGCACTCTCGAACTTGCGCAGTGCATTCACAATGACGGATCGTGTGATACCCACGCGGTCGGCAATCTTGCTTGCCACAAGGATTCCCTCCTTGCCGTCCATCTCATCAAAAATATGAATGATCGCTTCCAATTCCGAAAATGACAACGTGCTGATTGCAGATTTGACAATCTGAACCTTTCTTGTCTCCTCCGCATTCTCCTCATTCACGGAGCGCATCATTTCCAGACCGACCACGGTTGTCCCGTATTCGCTCAAAATGATATCGTCAATATCGTACTGTCTGTCTTCTCTGTAGACAAACAGCGTGCCAAGCCGCTCACCCGCAATATCAATCGGCGTGATGATCGCAGTGTATTCCTTCACGTGATCTACGAAACCTAACGTCTCAAGATTGACATTCTCCTTGGTAGAGAGGATTCCGAGCAGACGTTCGTTTAGCAGCGGGTCGATGAAACCTCCCACCTCGTCCACGATCAATTCCTGGATCTCATCCACTCCGGGACACACGCCCGTTCCAAGAACCTTTCCCTTTTTGCTGATGACCAGAATATTGGATGCAAGAATATCCTTCAACACATCGCAGATATCATTAAACACGACCTTTGAAGAGCTGTTATTGTGCAACAGCTTATTGATTTTTCTGGTTTTGTCCAACAATTGAACACTCATGTCCGTGCCCCCATTTCGTTTCGAATCTCTTTTTCGTTATATTTCATATTTTAACACGTCAATTCTGAAAATTCAATATTTTCGTAATATTTGACATATTTTTTTAACTATTTTGTATCCTCGTCCGCTTTTCTGTCACGGGTGTAGCCGCATCCCGCATCTGCACAGGCGATCTTATTGCCTTTTACCACCATATAGCCGCCGCACTTCGGGCACTTCTCCGCTACCGGGCGTGACCAGCTCATAAAATCGCACTCCGGATTATTCTCGCAGCCGAAATACTTTCTGCCTTTCTTCGTCTTGCGGAGGACAACGTCTTTTCCGCACTTCGGACATGGCACGCCGATTTTTTCCAGATACGGCTTCGTGTTCCTGCACTCCGGGAAGCCCGGGCATGCCAGGAATTTTCCGTGCGGTCCGTATTTTACCACCATGTTTCTTCCGCACTGGTCGCAGACAACATCCGTGACCTCGTCCTCGATCTTGACTTTCTGCAGCTCCTTCTCCGCCACTTCCACCGCGGCTTCCAGATCCGGATAGAAATTCCGCACAACCGTCTTCCAGTTCACAGCGCCCTCTCCGATGCTGTCGAGCAGCGACTCCATATTGGCGGTAAAATGCTCATCCACGATGCTCGGGAAGGATTCCTTCATAATCTGGTTGACCACCTCTCCCAGCTCCGTCACATACAGATTCTTCGCTTCCTTGACAATGTAACGTCTGCCAAGCAGCGTCGTGATCGTCGGCGAGTAGGTACTCGGACGTCCGATTCCCAGCTCCTCCAGCGTCTTGACTAAGGATGCCTCCGTGTAATGCGCCGGCGGCTGTGTAAAATGCTGCTTCTCATCGAAGGTGTCCAGCGTAAGCTTCGTATCCTCATCGATTCCTTTCAGCAGAACATTGTTCGTGTCCTTCTCGTCGTCCTCGCTCGTGTACACAGACATAAATCCCTCAAAGGAGACCTTTGATGCCGCGACACCAAAGCGGTACTTTCCGGCACCGATCTTCACGTTCGTCGTCTCATATATCGCAGAAGCCATTCTGCTTGCGGCAAAACGCTTCCAGATCAGCTGATAGAGGCGGAACTGGTCTCTGGAAAGAGATTCCTTGACCACCGCCGGTGTTCTCGCAATGTCGGAAGGACGGATCGCCTCATGCGCGTCCTGGATCTTGGCGCCGCCCTTCTGGGTAACGGTCTGTGTCGCTACGAATTCTTCCCCGTAATTCTGTGCGATATACGCTCTCG
>ERZ894223.1101-NODE-1101-length-20479-cov-9.637192_pt1 | contig 20479 bp, 15 predicted proteins | sample MGYA00380293_ERZ894223 | MGnify/ENA primary metagenome ERZ894223 (study PRJEB32331, sample SAMN06328445) | human gut metagenome | biome: human gut microbiome; feature: stool | host: Homo sapiens | collected 2014-11-05 ...
ATCCTTTGCCGGTGTCATTAATGCGAGGTTGCCCTCATCATCCTCCGCGCAGAGGATCATGCCTTCCGATAACATGCCTGCGAGCTTCGCCGGTTTTAAGTTCGTAACGACCATAACCTTTCTGCCGACCATATCTTCCGGTTTATACCATGCCTTGATTCCGCTTAAGATCTGTCTTGTCTCAGAACCGATCTTAACCTGGGAGCAGAGTAACTTTTTGGACTTCGGAACTTCCTCACACTTCACGATCTCACCGATCTGGAACTGAAGCTTTGCGAAATCATCATATGTGATCTCTGGCTTCTTCTCAACGTCCATGCCCGGCTTCTCTTCTTCCTTCTTCTCTTCCTGATTCTCCGCTGCGGCTGCTGCCTTCATGGCCTCAACCTTCTCCATAACGTCCTTGATATCCATACGGGCAAACAGGATTTCCGGCTTCTCTGTAACCTTGTTTCCATTCGGGTACAGACCGAAGGTATTCATGTTCTCCAGCGATCTCTTCTCTGTGTTTAACTGAGCGAGGATCTTCTCAGAAGTTTCCGGCATGAAGGAGAATAACAGGGACGCACCGATGGTGATCGCCTCTGTGAGATTGTAAAGAACGGTTGCAAGACGGTCCTTCTTTGCCTCGTCCTTTGCGAGTGTCCACGGAGTTGTCTCATCGATATATTTGTTGCTGCGGCGGAAGATATTGAAGATCTCTGTGATCGCGTCTGCAACGCGGAGCTTGTTCATCTTCTCGTCTACTTTCTTGACCGTCTCAAGAACGGTTGCCTTTAACTCTTCATCCACCGGCTCTGCAGCGCCCTTGTTCTCGACAATTCCGCCAAAATATTTATTTGTCATGGAAACGGTACGGTTTACAAGGTTTCCGAGGATGTTGGCAAGGTCAGAGTTCATGCGCTCAACCATAAGATCCCAGGAGATCACGCCATCGTTCTCAAACGGCATCTCATGAAGTACGAAGTAGCGGACTGCATCTACACCGAAGAAGTCAACGAGCGTATCTGCATAGAGGACGTTTCCTTTGGACTTACTCATCTTGCCGTCGCCCTGTAACAGCCACGGATGTCCGAATACCTGCTTCGGAAGCGGAAGACCGAGAGCCATTAAGAAGATCGGCCAGTAAATGGTATGGAAGCGGATAATATCTTTACCAATCAGGTGAAGGTCTGCCGGCCAGTATTTCTTAAACTTCTCGTCGCTGTTTCCGTCACAGTCATATCCGATTCCCGTGATATAGTTGGTCAGCGCGTCAAGCCATACATAGGTAACGTGCTTCGGATCAAAAGTGACCGGAATTCCCCACTTGAAGGAGGTTCTGGATACGCAAAGATCCTGAAGTCCCGGAAGCAGGAAGTTGTTCATCATCTCGTTCTTTCTGGATACCGGCTGAATAAACTCCGGATGCTCGTTGATATATTCGATGAGCTTCGGAGCATATTTACTCATACGGAAGAAATATGCCTCTTCCTTTGCCGGCTGTACCGGACGTCCGCAGTCCGGGCATTTTCCGTCAACGACCTGGGACGGAGTCCAGAAGGACTCACACGGTGTGCAGTAAAGTCCCTCATAATGTCCTTTGTAGATATCGCCCTGATCATATAATTTCTTGAAGATCTTCTGGACCTGTTTCTCATGGTAATCATCTGTGGTACGAATGAATTTATTATAGGAAGTGTTCATGAGATCCCAGATTTCCTTGATCTGTCCTGCGACGCCATCAACGAACTCCTTCGGAGTTACGCCTGCGTCCGCAGCCTTTAACTCGATCTTCTGGCCGTGCTCGTCGGTTCCTGTCTGGAAGTAAACGTCATAGCCCTGTTCTCTCTTGTAGCGCGCGATCGCGTCTGCTAATACGATCTCATAGGTGTTTCCGATATGCGGTTTGCCGGATGTATAGGCGATCGCTGTGGAAATGTAATATGGTTTCTTACAGTTTGTACACATGGATTGATTCCTCCTGTTTTTATCTCTTTTTACGGCTTTTCTCCTGCCGGTGTTTTATGCTGCTGCATCTATACAAATGGATCCTGGCACTTTCAGAGCTCTTGCGCGGCCGTTTACGCCAACCTGCCTCCTCGCGCAAGTGTGTGTTTTGGGCACATTCGTGCCTTTTGTTTAACAGGACGTTCCTTCGGAGTTTCCTGTCAAATAAAAAAAGCCCGTCTTTAATTATTAAAGACGAGTTTCCCCGTGTTACCACTTTAAATTCGGCGGTGCCTCACGGTCATCGCCCTCACCGGCTGTCAAAAACAGCCTGACACGCTAACGGGCGCTTCCGGCACAGGCTAACACGGTTTCCGCTTTCACCTGCGCAGCTCCGGGACCATCTTCTGCCGCCTCTTTGCTCCCCTTTCTCACCAACCGGGGTCTCTGAAAGCTTCCTTTCGGCATACTCTTCCCTTCCAAGCTTTTTCCATATGATGCCTTTAGTCTATCCTGTTCGAATAAATTTGTCAAGATACCGATTTTATAAAGATATCGGTTTACCCGTTCATAGTTCGCTCTACGCTCACTATACCCGTGTAAACCGATATTTTGCACACGTATTTTTTCATCTGATTCTTTGCAATAACGCTTTTTACATGATGTTTAAAATTCCGAACGCAGGAGAAAAGGAAGAGCCCGTCACTTATGATAGGCTCTTACTTCTTGCACTAAATTAACTTATATATAATACATACATTACATGATTTTTCTATTGCAATACAATATTGCTTAACACATCCTCAATATATTTATCATATCCTTTTTCTATATTAACTACGAACAATTTATCCTCTATTACCATTGCATAACAATCAAACCAATCATATTTTGATCCCGGACAATAATATGTCAGAACCCCTCCTATATCCTCTTCCGAAAATATACCCGGATTGCTATCTACTATGGAAGCCAATTGTTCATCTCCATTGTTTGACTTATATGTCGCCAACTTTACTTTGAATGTTTCCCCATTTGTTTCGCATTCATATGTTATTGCAGTGTAGCTTTCTGCCACAGAAACCTTTTTATCTACCGCACTAAATGCGGCTGCATTTGAATAGGTTGCAATAATACTACTATTAGAATCCATCATAAATACAGAGACATTGCTCCGTGTTAAAAAATCTTCTATAGAATCATATTCTGTGTTTGCCTCGGATTCAGCAATATTATCATTATTATTAATTGGAGCCGCTTCAGCTGTTTTTCCCTTACAACCAGATAGACCTAAACACATTATTGCTATTAGTATTATGATATTTTTTCTCATATCAAATCCTCCACTGTATCTATAGACCCTGATGACTGCTTCTTACAAAAATGCCATTTCGACAATCCAAACACCAAATATTTTCTGTATATAATGGGAAATTATCATATCCACCATTCATAGTACATAATTTTTCGCTGTCGTGAGGTGAATCTAAGCACCCAAACATATGGGACATTTCATGCTGAATTACACGTATGGTATGTGAAATATCATCTTTATCAGCACCACAATATGTATATTGCTTATTAGTTGTCAATCCATAATTATAGTGATGTTCTTTTCCATTATAACAGCAAAAACGTGGGGTTCCTGACAGGCCCACTACTAAATAGCTACTGTTAGCAGGATATTTTTCTTTAAGAAGATTGGTTAGTTTTATAGAATTTTTATGGTGATATTCTGTATCTGTAGTATCTTTACATTTACTATTTTCCACACAGGTACAATCAGATGTTGTTCCTTGTTTGCACTTATCTATTGGCAACCCAGATGACTCATATTCATCAACATTAAATAATAGATTCCATGTTTTTTCGAATGGTATTCCTACCAGTTCAAATATCTCATCAACCGTTATTTCATCGTTAAATTCAGCTCTAAATGTTGAATCCGTGTAAACATTTATGCCTAATGTAATAGCTTCATTTGCAATGAGACGTCCCGTTGTTTCATCCATATGGAATAACTCTCCACCAATGTTGATCCATCCCGTTGCCATAGAGCCTTGAGGATTATCCCCGGTTTGTTCTAAATATAAATAATAACTATAACCATCAATATTCAACCATCCCATTGCCATAGCACCTGCAGTATGCTCAAACCGTGCAGTCGAATAAAAATAATACCAATAGTTATTTATTTCATACCATCCAGTAACCATTGCACCGATCGGAAAAGTAGAATTACCTGTTGTTTCTAAATAAAACCACTCTCCATTTATATTTTGCCAGCCTCGTAACATATATCCATCTTTGTTAAAATAATACCATTTATTATTTATATATTCCCACTTATTGATAGCATAACTTCCATCAGGATATTCCCACCACCAACCAGTACTATCTTGTTTCCAAGATCCCTTTGCATTTTGAGCTCTTTGTCGCGTATCTGGATAAGAATCTGTTATAATTTTTTCAACAGCATATATTTCTCCTGGCGGATAAACTTCTTCTGCACAAACTATAAAACTATTTATAAGCAGTATGAATAACGTTATTATTGGAAAAAAACTTACCTTTTTCATATGATTCCTCTCGTATTATATATTATATAGTTGATTTTTTATAGGCTACGTCATGCTGTTATTTAATTTGTAAATTTTTACACTTTTTGAGACCATTTATTTTTTACTTTTCCATTTTAATCACCCCTATACTCAATTATATACACGCTTTATTTTGTTTAAATTATAACATCATCTTTTGAAATTATCAATATTTTTCGCTTATATATTTAAAATATCTAATTTAAAGTGTGTTTTTGTAATATATTATATATTATTTTTGTTATATATTAATATTTTGATCGTTATTTGTCTGATTTATTTGATTTATTTGCAACAATATATAAATACAAAAAATGAGAACTCCAAGGTTCTAATATAACCAAGGAGTTCTCATTTTTACTATTTCGCCACTTTTATCCATTTCTATTCAAAGGTGTATGATCACGAATATTCCACATGACATATATTGAAATCTGCAGTAAAATGAATTACAATGAAACTATAGGAGCTGTTTAAATGAAAGAGTCAATCGTGAGCGCTTATGTTGAAATAAATATAAAAACCGAAGCAGAAAATATACTTCAAGAACTGGGGATTCCTGTTTCTGTTGTGATCAATTCTCTTTATCGTCAGATTATTTATCAGCGAGGTATTCCATTCTCATTAACACTTCCTTCAGAGCCTCGAACCATTGATGTAATGTCTGATGCTGAGATTGATGCAAAACTTCAGCGTAGCTATACACAATCACTTGCCGGTGAAGGCCGGCCATTGAATAAAAGCTCCTTAGCAAATATCTAGTTTAGTACGCTTTTGCAAGGGATTGCCCACGTTTATATGTTTAGGCTATAGAAATAGCGGCCCATATTGCGGAGATGAGACCGCTATTTATGTGTTTTGTGATTATCTCAAAAATGAAAGCGCTTTGGGTTTATTAGTACCGAAGCACTTTCATTTTTTTCGCCCATTATGGAATACCTTGTTTTCAAACCGCTCCCAGCTAACAGTTATAAACAAATGCTCCGACTTGACTGATTTTCAAATCGAGTGAGATTCCATTGATTTTACTTACTTTTCTTGATTTTTCCTATTAAAAAGACTACACTGTGTATTATCATAAAATATTTATCTATTCAGTCCCTTCATAGTTACGCGCAAAAATCCATTCCAGATCAGCTTCGCTGATGGGATTTTTGCCTTCCAGCCTATGTTTTCTTACGGTCAGCGCAGCAAGTGTACAGACCTACTGAACCAATGTCATTTAGTTAGCGTAGAAGGAATGAACCTGTGGGGGATAAAGCTGTGGAAATATCGATCCAATTGCAATACAGAGTAAACGGGAGATTATCTTTTATGCTTTAGACACGACAAAAAGACAGATTGCGCATCTGCCCTTCGAAGAGTTATAATGATAAAGATGTTTATGCAGCGCGATATATGAAATATCGTGGTTTCCGGAAATGGGCTGTTTGAAGTCTTGGGTATTGACGGTCATTTCGGATAGGGATCAATTCTCTTTGCAGTAGGGACATCACATCATATTGGTCTTTCTCCGTGGTCAGACGGAGAAAGACTCTACAAATATGTGCAGCCATTGTAAAATTGACTTTATACTCATGCTTTGTGGCATGTGTTTCCAGCACCGTACAGTTTATCATGGTTTCCGTTATGTTATAGGCAATGAGTTTTGCCCAGATCTCCTGTTCGATGTACTGTGGTTTATAGGAATGAAAATTGCTCAGCCCTATCGTGTATTTCAGCTTTCTGAAAGAGGATTCGATGCCCCATCTTGCATTGTAAAGTTCCTTGATATGTTCTGGTGTAAACTCTTCATGTGGCAGGTTCGTAACAATGCATTCATATGTTGATTCACTGATAGGAAATCTTATAATACGAAATGTAAGTTCATAGGTGTCAGTACTACCATAATCGATGTAATCAAAAGTGGACGCCTGATCCACAAAACGTTTGTAGGTTTCAGGATTAACAGGGACTTTTTTGGAATGGCTTCGAACCAGGGTAACCCGGACGTCAATATCAAAAGATTCTTCTTCCGGGAAGTCGAAATTGCCAACTAATCCTTTGGAATGGATATCTTTGGTTCGGAACAGGAAAAACTGATCGTGTTCCATCACATGTGCCATGTTGTTGTAAGAACAATAGCCGCGGTCACCCATGTAAACATTCTTTTTCCCTTCGAGCACCTCATGGCGGTCAACGATATCGCAGAAAGCACCAAATTCATTTTTACAGTGAACAGACTGAATCAGGGCATCCGTATAGGTGTGGGTTGTAAAGTCATAAAAAGCATTCAAATGCATGCTGTAAACTCCTCTGATGGATTTTCCAGGAGAGTAATAATAGTCATCAGATGAGAAAGACGGAGTACTGAAATAAGTGAGGGTCGAACCATCAGCAGCGAGAACGCGGTATTTGCCGTCATTCAAAGTGCTGGGAAGAACTTCCCTGACAGATGAATTGAAATGTTTGAACACTGCTTCCAGAGCGGCAGGTTTCAGCTTATGACGCTGCTGGTTAAGGGCCGAAGAAGTAGGCATGGAAGAAGCATCCAAGCCCCAAAAGTCCAGCATTTCGACTTTTGTGGATGAAGAACCCTGCGAGACGAGAAAAGAAATAAGTTTTTGAGAAGAGAGCTTTCGATTCCTCTGAAAATCAACATCCGGGTGAATGGAATAATTCGAGATATTAGAACAGGCATGTTCTACAGATGACATAAACAGATTTTTAATTTTTTGATGAATCATAATGGTGTGCCTCCTTGAAAAAAGTGATATATCGCTCATTCAAGGGCCGCTCTCGTTACCTCTAAAAACAATCAGTAACGAGAGCGGCCGCACATTTTGATATATTTGTCAACCATTTTTACAAAAAAATGGTTAGACCCATTATTTGGAATCTAACCATTTTGGCTACAAATTGTTAACTAAATGACATTGCCTACTGAACAGTTACGAATATTTTTACTACGCCGTCCTATGGCTTGTTTCCACGGCGGCTTCGCAACTATGTTTGACTCTGGAGGAATGAGCTTATGAATCATACATTACTTAACAATCAGGAACGCGCAAGACAGCTCCGGATCCGGATCGAAAATATCACGATCCTTCTGCTCGCCGTCTTTTCCTTTTTCCTGTTCCTTTTGACCTTTTTCCCGTTTTCAAGGATCTCACAGGCAATGCAGGGATCTTTTGAGATGGGACGCATGGTACAGCGTGCCTTCTCTGTTATTCTTTTCGTATTGTCCCTGCAGTTATGGAAGAGAAAACGGAACGCATGGACGATCGCCATGGGGATCTTTGTCCTCAATTTTCTGCGCGGACTCATCGGAATGGGACATCCGCTGCACAATGGGATCATGATTCTCGATCTTCTCCTGTTTATTCTGTTTTTTATCACACGAAAAGATTTCTGCTGTCCGGCCGGACGCGGAAACCGCCGACAGACACTGCTTCTGTCACTTCTTGCCATCATCGGTGTCCTCATAAATGCAGGGATCACTTGGCATTATATGCGGCTCGGAGCCGCAGACGGTACTTCTATCTCCTTTGCCGACAGCTTCACTCAGGGAATCAGTATGATCTTCGGCATGGGAAGTCTTCCCGCGTCTATGGCTGAACACCACGGAACGGAATTTGTCCTGTTCTGGTTCAGCTGGGGCTGTATTCTCGCCGCTATTCTCTGTGCCGTGCGCCCGTGGATTCAGAAACAGGCCCACGGATCCCAGGAAATCCAACATGCCAGAACACTTTTAAACCTTTACAGTCAGAATCCATGCTCCTATCTCGCGCTGGAGGATGACAAATGTCTGTATTTCGGTCATTCTGTCGATGGAGTGCTTCCTTATGGAACCGTCGGAGATACCATTGTTGTAAACGGTGATCCTGTGTGCAGAGATGAAGATTTTCCGGCTCTTCTCGCGGAATTTAAGGAGTTCTGCCAGAACAGCGCCCACAACATCTTCTTTCTCGGGCTGACGGACTATTATCTCAGGGAATATGAAAAACAGGGTTTTGGTCTCGTAAAGAGCGGTGAGGAGGCGCGTTTTAAACTCGCCGATTACGAGATCAGCGGCAAAAAGGGCGCGAAAATGCGAATGAACATCAACCATGCCACGAAAGCCGGTGTCACCGTCCATGAATACAAGGTCCTTGAGAAACGCGATCCGGCTCTTGACCGGGAATTTGATCGGATCACCGATGAATGGTTGGATGGCAAGAAGAGCGGCATGCTCCAGTTCACCATGGGTACCGTAGGACTTGAGGATCCGATGGATAAGCGTTATTTCTACGCATTAAATTCTGATGGAAAAATGGTTGCCTTTATCGTCTTTGTTCCATTTCTTGGAAAAAACGGCTACATGGCAGATGTGACGAGGCACGGGAAAGACGCGCCCAGCGGAGTCATGGAGACGATCATATACGAGGCATTTCAGGTATTTAAGGAAGAAGGCATCGGCTACGGCAGCCTCGGTGTTGCCCCTCTGGCAGGATTAAGTGCCGAGAGCAAAAATCCGATGGAACGTCTTCTGCAGTTTATCTATGACCACTTAAATGCCTGCTATGGATTCCGGGATCTCTACCGCGCGAAAGAAAAGTACAGTCCCACCGAATGGGTTCCGTCCTATTACGCATATCTTCCGAAATATCCGACGCCGGGCATGCTCTACGCCGCTGTCGAGATCCAGAATCCACACGGGATCCGCGGTTACATTCTGACTCTTCTTAAAGGGGAACTGCACAAATGGAAAAAATGACCTGCCGTCAGGGAATGGCGGATACGCCTCAGGTGTGGATCTATTATAAGGAAAGCGGGCGCGGCACTCCCATCTTAATGCTGCACGGAAACGCGGAGACGCACCTGATCTTTGATTATTACGAAAAAAAGCTGTCCATGAAATACCGTGTCATTCTCATGGACAGCCGCGCCCACGGGCGCTCACGGATCAAGCCAGAATACGCGGAATCAGAGTTCACCACCACAGATATGGCGAGGGACGCAGCAGCGCTTCTGGATGTTCTTCATATCCGATCCTGTATTCTTTTTGGATTCAGCGATGGGGCAAATATCGCCCTGGAATTCGCATCCCTGTTTCCGGAACGAACTCAGGCTGTGATTGCCATCAGTGGAAATGTCTCACCGGATGGGCTGATTCTTCCTGTCCGGGCTTTCTGTGTGGGAAAATATTACTGCCTGAAAGCGGCGACAAGTCTGTTCCGGGGAATCTGCAAAAAAAATCCTGCCGCTTCCTGCATCCTTTCATGTCTTTTCCGTCATCAGCAGCTCGCTTCCCTGCTCTGCAATTCTCCCATGATGTCCCGGGAGCAGCTTGAAAATGTCCAGGCGCCGGTTCTCCTGATCGCCGGAACGAGAGATCTGGTGAAGGTCTCCCACTCCCACCTTATGGCCCGGCTGATTCCCCGGGCGCAGTTAGTTTTGATCAAGGGGGCGACCCATACGTCCATGTTTGGGCGTAAAGCGTTTTATTTGAAAATCATCCATGATTTTCTGGACAAATCACAAGCATAACAATAAGCCCTTTTCTCTTTCTCAACAATAAGTCCCGGCACCTCCACCGGTTGGTCATTTTTTATCGCTGTATAGTTCTGTTTTTACCGGCAAAGCATATATTGAACCAAATGGCTGTTTCTTCCGCGACTGGTCAGCCAATATTTTTCGGAGGTCCGAAGATCTATGGCTTTTAAAACATTCCGACTTGCTGTTGCCGCTTTAGTTTTGGCTGTTTTCATTACAGCCTGTCAGAGTGAACGGATCTCCCGGTCCCTTTCCCCGGAAACCGGGGAATTTTATTCTTCTGACGCTCTTTCCTCTACCCGCTCCGGTCATTCCGGAGAGGAGCGAAAGCTTCAGGCAGATTTCGACGCCTTCTGCGCGGAACTGTTTCGGAAAGAAATGGAGTCTTCCAGCACTCTGGATCTTCACTATACGCTTCTGCACCCGGAAAATTATGGAATTGATGCTGAGGATGCTGCTCTCGGTACATACCGTCTGTCGGAGCTCATAAAAAGCAATCATGAAATTCATGACCTGAAAGAAAAGCTCTCCGAGTTTGATCCCCATATGCTGTCCGATGACCAGCAGATCCTCTATGACTCCCTTTCTGAGAGAATTGAGACCGGTCTGATGGCGGAAGGTTTAGAACTTTATGATCAACCTCTCGCTCCCACCATCGGGATCCAGGCACAGCTTCCGATCCTGCTGGCGGAGTATTCCTTTCACTCGCTTCAGGATGTGGAGGATTATCTTGCTCTGCTTTCCCAGCTTGATTCCTATTATGGGGATATCCTCTTCTTTGAAGAGCAGAAGGCGGCTGCCGGACTCGGACCATCTGACGCCTCGATCGAACGGATCCTGGAATCCTGTCAGAGTTATCTCATAGATCCCGTGAACAATTTTCTCACGGAAACCTTTGATACACGGTTAAATTCTCTTTCCACAGATATTTCCCTGTCGGAACAGCAGAAAAATAATTTCCGCTCCCGCCATCTTGAGGTCATAAAGAACTCGTTTCTTCCCGCTTACCGCCATCTGATCGATGGGCTCTCCGGATTAAAGGGACGCGGTATCAATGAAGGTGGGCTCTGCGGATTCCGGAATGGCAGACGGTATTATGAATATCTTCTACGATCCGGTCCCGGGCTTTCCTATAATATAGAAGAATTAAAGGCAGCTCTGTCTGACCGGATGCAGAAAGATCTGGAAACGATTTCTTCGCTCTCGAAAAAAGCAGATCCTAATCTCTCCTTCCGCCTTACAGATCCACCTGCGATCCTGGCTGATCTGCAGACACAGATGTCCGGAGATTTCCCGGTTCTTTCCGAAGCCTCAAAAAAATATGAGATCCGGTACGTTCCCGCGCAGCTGGAATCTACGTTAAGTCCGGCGTTTTATCTTACCGCACCCCTTGACGATCCCACCCGGAATGTGATCTATATCAACAATGGCAGCACCAGCGCAGATGACGAACTGTATCCCACGCTTGCCCATGAAGGTTTTCCCGGGCATCTTTATCAGACTGTTTACTTCCGGGAACATACGAGAAATCCTCTGGCGGCCCTGCTCACCTGTTCCGGGGCAAATGAAGGATGGGCAACTTATGTAGAACAGCTGTCCTACTTCTATGATAATGGTCTTTCTGAAGAAAACAGCGCTTATCAGGCCGCCATGCGGTCCTTTTCTCTCTGTTTTCACTCACTTTTAGATATCGGGATCAATTATGACGGCTGGTCAAAAGACCGGGCTGCCGCCTTTGTCCGCACCTGCTTTGACGCGGATGATGCGCTGGTGGAAGAACTCTGGCAGACCCTGATCGACAATCCCACAAATTATCTGGAGTACGCCGGCGGGTATGTGGAGATCCTGGAGATGCGGGAGGAAGCAGAAAAAAAGCTGGGGAACCGATTTTCCGCGAAGGAATTCCATAAGTTTCTTCTCGATCTTGGCCCCGTGCCGTTTTCTGTGACACGGAAATACTTTACATTATGGCTCCAACAGAAATAGCCTGTAAGAAAAAAATAAAGTGTGTAAGTTTTTGCCTTAGTGTGGTTCTTTCTGAATTTTGGGTATAGCGTATAAAATATTAGCTGGTATCAATTCGATACCAGCTTGTTTTACAACAAGGCAGAAAGTGAAAAATCCTGATTCTTAGGAAGGAAAGCCAATTTACATTTTTTCTCCAGATTGACTAATCCGCTTCTACCATATACAATACGTTTGAGAACTTTGAATTTGTTGTTGTTTCCTTCAACAAATCCAGAGCTTACAGAAAGGGATATCGCATTCTTGACCGGAGTGATATCCCTTTTTATTCCATTGCAAAAAAATTCTATCTCACTCGCACCATACTTTCCCAAATATTCATCCAGTTTTGTTTCGTCTTTCCCCATTAATAATGCATGAAATTCTTTGAACATAGTTTCAACTTTTTCTACAACAGGATATTGGCTTTTTATCTGATCAATATATTTTTCAATATTGGGGTCACGTTTCGTTTTAGGATTACAGGTCAGGATATATTTGAGCAAATCTGTCCTGGTGATTATTATCACTTCAGGTGGTAACACCCATTCCATAACCGTTTTTGCATTGAACGGGGTTCTGTCTGGAAAATTATTTTTCCCGATAAGATAAATATAGTCTGCAAGGTTGCGCTCAGATTCGTGAAATGCTTTTTGACGCTTTATATAAAAATAAATCAGTTCATTGCTACAACCATCAGCCATCATCTTATAAATGACATTTAGCCACGCATTCATCGGTGATTCCCGCTTTTTATAATGATTGGGATGATCCAGACGGGAAATGTCTTCCTGCGTCATGGACAGATACCTCTTTGCTGTCACTGACGATATTCCAAATGCATCTGCTGCGCCTTTTAGCCGCGGTTTCTTTTGTTTCGCCCAATACCCCTGTATGTTCCGGATCAATTGCTGTTTTTTTTTCCGCATCTCTTCGTGATGCTGGTAGGATGTAGAATTTTAAATGGATTATTGGAACTATAGGTAGAAAAAATAAAAATCGTATTAAAATAAAAGATAGTTATCGCTTTTATTCTGAAAAACAATTATAATAAAAGAAATCAGATTTCAAAACTGAGTGGATTGAAACAGACAATAGCATAAAATTGACAAGATTGTCAGGGAGGAAAGAATGATGAGGGAGTTTATGCTTGAGGTGTGTACAGATTCTGTGGAATCTGCAGCCGCAGCGGTCCGGGGAGGTGCAAGGAGACTCGAAGTCTGCGCGAACCTTGTGATCGGAGGTACAACACCGGGGGTCAGCCAGTTTAAACAGATGAGGAAAGCTTGTGATATTCCGTTAAATGTATTACTGCGCCCGCGATATGGAGACTTTCTGTATACAGAGGCAGAATTTACGATGCTTTTGGAAGACACGGCAATGTTTCGGAAACTTGGGGCGGACGGCATAGTTGTTGGTTGTCTGAATGCGGATGGCACACTGGATCTGGAACGGATAAAAAAGCTGAGGGAGGCGGCAGACGGCATGCACATGACGCTTCACCGCGCATTTGACGTATGCAGAAATCCGAAAGAGACGCTGGAGCAGGCTGTGGAGATCGGAGTCGATACGATCCTTACGTCCGGCCATAAGGACAGCTGCATGGCCGGAATCGGGCTGTTGAAGCAGCTCACAGAGCAGTCGGCAGGCAGAATCCATATTCTTGCGGGTGGGGGAGTTACTCCGGAGAATATCGGCATGCTTGCGAAAGAGACCGGAACGGATAGTTTCCATATGTCCGGAAAGAAGATCATTGAAAGCGGAATGGAGTACCGGAATGACGAAGTAAATATGGGAATTCCGGGAATTGGCGAGTACGAGATCTTCCGTACGGATGAGACGAAGATTGTAAAGGCAGTTCAGGAATTAAATAAATTATTTAAGTAATTCTGCATGTTCACAAAAATAATACAAATTAAAAAAGAAAGGATAACGTATGTTTTCAGAAAAATTAAAAAAATACGCGGAATCACAATATGAGGAACGTCTGGGAATTCTTGGGGAGACAGGCCGTATCGTTGAGGAAAAAATGAAAAGCTGTACTCCGGATGAGCAGATCCTGATGAAATTCCTTTACGGAACGATGCCGGTCCGGGATGCCGGAGAATATGAATTTGAAGTTTTCCTGGGCTATGTCCGCCATTCACTCATGGTATATACGACAATGGACTGGTGCAGGGATCTTTCCGAAGAAATATTCATTAACCATGTTTTATATTACCGGATTAATTCCGAAAATATCGTTGACTGCCGCAGGTTCTTTTATGATCAGCTGATCGACAGAATACGCGGGCTGAGCGCGAAAGAAGCAGCGCTTGAGATCAACTACTGGTGTGCGGAAAACGGCTCCTACGAGGCATCTGACAGGAGAACCATATCGCCGGTGACACTGTATAAATCCGGAAAAGGACGCTGCGGAGAAGAATCTACTTTTGCGGTAACCGCCTTCAGGAGTGTTGGAATCCCGGCCCGCCAGGTATATACACCGAGATGGGCACACTGTGATGATAACCATGCCTGGGTGGAAGTTTATGTAGATGGAAAATGGCACTTCCTCGGTGCATGTGAGCCGGAAGAGATTCTTGATAAGGGCTGGTTCTCCAGTGCCTCCTCCAGAGCGCTTCTTGTCCATTCCCGCAGCTTCTCTGATTTCATGAGTGAGAGAAAAGAAGGCTGTCTAGGCAAACAGGAACTTCTTTACTACTACAACCATACAGATACATATGCCCGGACGAAAAATCTCCAGGTGAACGTATTAGATGGTGAAAAGAGACCGGTATCCGGAGCGAATGTAGCAGTACAGATCTTAAATGGTGCGGATCTTTTTGACGCGGCAACACTTACGACGGATGAAGAGGGAAAAGCATCCATTATTCTTGGACTTGGAACGATCCGTCTGGCTGCCAGAAAAGATGACTGGTACTGCGAGAAAAAGCTGAATGTCCGTGAACAGGGGGAGGTCATACTGGAACTTCGTCCGGAAAAGGAATTTTTACGGGAAAGCAGCGACTGGGAAGCTTTTTATGTGGAAGCACCGGCAGATTACCCGATGAATCCAGGAAAACTGACTCGTGAACAGAAAGAAAAGAACCGCAAACGTATCAGGGAGTGCGGAAAGATTCGTGAGGAGCGCATCAACAGTTATTATCTTAAAGAAAAGGCAGAAAAATATCCGGATCTGCAGGAGATCCTTCATTTTTCCGGCGGTAACTTTGATGAGCTGATCCATTTCCTGGAAAAGGATGGAAATCCGGACCGTAAGGAACTGTTAAAGAGTCTGGTACTTAAAGATTCCAAGGATGCTAGCGCGGATATTCTGGAAGCTCATCTGGAAGCTGCGTCCGAATACAGAGAAAAATGGGTGGTAGCAGGAAAATATGATATTTATGTCAAATACATCCTGTGCCCGAGAATATTCTTCGAGGAACTGAAAGCATGGAGAAAACCGGTGCTTGATGCATTTAACGAAGAGGAGAAAAAACGTTTCGCGGCGGATCCGATGGAGGCGTGGTCCTATGTGCAGAACGAGATCCGCTATGTACCAGAGCTTGATTACAGCACGATCTATACGACGCCGGAGGCAGCTTTAAAACTTAAGATCTGCAATCCGCTGGATAAAAAGATCACATTTGTCGCAATCTGTCGCGCACTGGGAATTCCGGCGCGGATCAATCCGGTAAACCTGGAAGCGGAATACTATAAAGATGGTCATTTTATTTCTACAGAGGCAGAAAAAGTTGTTGAGGGAGAGGACGAGAGTGCCGAGATCCGCCTGCTCGCAAAAGAAGGAGATCCGTGGAGCTATAACCGTACATGGACGATCGGAAGACTGCAGAATGGCCATTATGAAACATTGAATTATTTGGGAATCCGTTTTGAAGACGGAAAACTTGATTTGACCGTTCGCCCGGGAGCTTACCGGATCCTTACTTCGAACCGTCTTCCGAGCGGAAACCAGCTTGCTATGGAATATCGTTTCTGTATAAAAAACGGAGAGAAGAAAGAGATCGAAATGAAGTTGGAGTCTGTAAAAACAGAAGATATGCTTGTATCAAACCAGCTTGAAGATTTTGATGTCACGAAGGATGGAAAGACTCCGGTATCTGTGCTTTCCGTTATGGGCGAGGGAATGAATATCGCGGCATTCTTATCAGAGGGCGAAGAGCCGACAGAGCATGTTCTCAATGAGATCCTGGAGAGCAGTCCGGAACTGGAAAAATGCGGAGCAGATATCTGGTTTATTTTCCGTGATGAGCATGGAACAGAAAATAAGACTGTGAAGAAAGTTCTTGACCGTCTGCCGGGGATTCATATTCTGTACGCGGATTTCGACTCTGTCGTAGAACCGTTAGCCCGCCGGATGTATGTGGATCCGGAAAAACTCCCGCTTCTTCTGCTGTTAAAGCCAGGACTTCTGGGCATTTACGGAACCAGCGGTTACCATGTTGGCAGCGTAGAGCTTGCATTAAAATTACTGGAATATAACCAGCAGATGGAAAAAATGTAAAAATATTAGCAATAAAAACAAAAATTGCTTGAAAAAATTCTGAAAACAGAGTATCCTTGTAAGTAGTAGAATACGATGTTCCGGAACGTGGGAACATCACACGAAAAAGGAGGATTTTATGAAAAAACAGGCTTCTATCATTCTTGCCGCATTGCTTGCAGTAAGCCTTACTGCCTGCTCCGGAGGAAAAACTGAAACACCCGCAACAACAGCAGCCGGTGAAACTTCCGCCGCAACAGAGGCAGCGTCCACAGCAGGCGGCGATAACACGGCGGTGTCCTCGGACAACGACTTTGTAATCGCGCTTCAGGCCGATGCGACCCATCTGGATCCGCATGTTTCCGGAAACGGCGTTTCCAACACGATCACAAACTCCATGTATGAGACATTAGTGTGGTTTGATGAAAATCTTGAGCTTAAGCCGCTGCTTGCAAAGAGCTGGACCGTATCGGATGACGGACTGGATTACACATTTGTTCTCAATGAGGGTATCAAATTCCATGACGGTGAGCCGTTCAATGCGGAATCTATCGTAGCGAACTATGAGCGCGCAAAGAGCGATTCCTCTCTTCGTCTTGCATCCCAGACAGCAATGTGGGACAGTGTTACGGTTGACAGTGAGTATCAGGTGACGATCCATCTGAAAGAACCGAACAACACATTCTTAAATAAACTTGCACAGGTTAGAATTGTCAGCCCGAAGGCAATCAAAGAACTTGGAAAAGACGGTCTTGCAAAACAGTCCGCTGGAACTGGTCCGTTTATTCTTTCCGAGCGCGTAGATGGCGGATATACGAAGATGGTTCGCAACGAAAACTACTGGCAGGATGGTCCGAAGGTTGATACACTCACATGGCGTGTAGTTCCGGAGGATGGAGCCCGTGTTGCTATGCTCCAGACAGGTGAAGCGGATATTATTTCCCCGCTTCCGGCAATCCAGGTAGATAAGTTAAAAGATGATGCAAGCCTTGATGTTTTAAATCTCGGCGGTCTTACATACCGTTATGCGACTCTTAATAAGAACTATACATTAGCGGATGGAAGAAAACCGTTAGATGATGTAAGAGTTCGTCAGGCAATGAACTATGCATTCGACAGCGAAGCATATACACAGGTTGTATTCCAGGGTTACGCATCAGTTCCGACATCGTTATTTGCAAGTTCTGTTCCGTATTATGCTGAGCAGACTCCGTATACAGCAGATGTAGAAAAAGCAAAATCCCTGATGAGCGAAGCTGGTTACAGCGATGGTTTCCCGATCAATATCTGGGTAGATAATACAACAATTGAGATGCAGGGTGCAGAGTTCTTAAAACAGCAGCTCGCACAGATCAACATTGATGTAAATGTAGTTCCGATGGAATCCACAACGATCGCTGATATGACAAGTGCACCGGAAGATAAGACAGAAGTTCAGATGTGGTATGTAAACTGGTCCTCCGGCGATTATAGTGCAGATGGTTCCATGAGAAATATTCTTCATGGCGATAAGTATCCGCCGTCTGGATATAACACTGCATTCTATAACAACGCTGAGTTTAACAAGTGCCTTGATGATGCTCTTAAGACAACTGATACCGATGAAATTACAAAACTTTACGCACAGGCTCAGTCGATTGCGTGGGAAGAGTGCCCGTGGATCTTCCTCGGTGTTGATAATTCACTGATCGGACAGAAGAAGTATGTAAAGGGGATTAAATACAGACCGGGCGGAACAATCCTTGTTACAAACATAGAGCTTGTTCATTAAGTCTTGAAATAACTATTATGCCGGTCAAAAGGGGTAGTATGAATTACTGCCCCTTTAATCTTATGAGGCAATGCCGGAGGAAATACGACGGAGGTAATCTATGAACCGTTATTTTATCAGACGAATTTTGGAAACGATTCCGCTGATGCTGGTCATTTCCATCTTTGTATTCATGTTTATTCACTTGATTCCGGGCGACCCGGCGAGAACGATTGCGGGGCTGGATGCAGAAGAATCAGAGGTACAGGCGATTCGGGAAGAATATGATCTGGACAAACCGCTGGTAATTCAATATGTAAAATATATGGGAAAATTGTTCCACGGAAATATGGGACAAAGCATGAAATCCGGCACACCGGTCACAGAGCTTATTCTTACCCGTATGAAGACAACGTTAAAACTTGTGTTTGCGGGAATTCTGTGGGCACCGGCACTGGGAATTTTTATTGGAGTGATCTCGGCGATCAAGAGGGGAAAAGCGTTGGATCACGCCTGTATGTTCTTAGCCATTAGCGGTCTTTCAGCGCCTGGTTTCTGGCTGGGGCTTATGGGAATTCAGATCTTTTCTGTACAGCTTGGATGGCTTCCGTCCGGCGGCCTGGATTCCTGGAAAGGAATGGTGCTCCCGTCCTTTACGATGGGATGCAGCATCATGGCAGTACTTGCGAGATATTCCAGATCTTCCATGCTGGAGACACTCCGTGAGGATTATGTCAGAACCGCAAGAGCAAAGGGCCAGAAGGAATCGCTCGTTATGTTTCTTCACGCGTTCCGTAACTCCCTGATCCAGGTCGTTACGATCCTGGGACTTCAGATCGGTGGACTCTTATCAGGTTCCGTTCTTACAGAAACAGTTTTCTCTATTCCCGGAATGGGCCGTCTTCTTGTAGATTCTATTGCATTCCGTGATTATCCGGTCATTCAGGGACTTCTGATGCTGTTTGCTGTTCAGTATGTAGTTATTAATCTGGTTGTGGATCTGCTTTACGGAGTCATCAATCCGAAGATTCGTTACGACTGATAAAAAGGAGGAAATGATATGGCTCAGAATGAGGAAAAAATGCAGGCGGATCAGGCGGCATTTGGGGCGCATTACATAGATGATACGATTCATGCCGATAAAAGCAGCCGCACGGCCGCATTTATTAAAAAATTTCTGCAGAGAAAAACAGCAGTCCTTGGACTTGTGATCATTCTCTTTTTCGTAGTCGTTGCGATCGTTGGACCATCAATCGCTCCATATGATTATACAGCATATGACTACAGCAACATGCTTTCCGGACCGAGTGCGGCGCACTGGTTTGGAACAGATCATTATGGACGGGATATTTTCAGTCGTATGCTGGTCGGCACAAGACTGACACTGGGAGTCGCCCTGTCTTCTGTAGTTGTGGGCGCGGCGCTCGGAACCGTTCTCGGTCTCCTGGCCGGTTATTACGGCGGAATTATTGAAATGCTTGTTATGCGAAGCGCGGACGTACTGTTCAGCTTCCCGGATATTCTTCTTGCGATCGCGATCGTTGCGATTCTTGGACCTGGAATCATCAACGTATTTATTGCCGTTATGGTATTCACGGTGCCGAGTTTTGCGCGTATCATGCGAAGCGCGACACTGACGGTAAAGAACTCTCTTTACGTTGAGGTGGCGCAGAGTCTGGGATGTAAGGATAACCGTCTTCTGTTTGTTCATATTTTCCCGGGAACGATCCAGTCCCTGATCGTAAACTTCACAATGCGTATCGGTTCCGCGATCATGGCAGCAGCATCCTTAAGTTTCCTGGGATTTGGTGCAAATGTTACAGAACCGGAGTGGGGAGCAATGCTCTCTCAGGGAAGAAACTATATTGGAATTGCGTCTCATATGGTCTATATTCCAGGTATCGTGATCTTCGTTACCGTACTGGCATTCAACCTGTTCGGAGACGGACTGCGGGATACACTTGATCCCAAGATCAAATAAATAAGATCAGAGAGGGAAAGGAGTACGTCATGTCAGAGGAAAAACTGCTGGTCGTTGATAAACTGAGAACGGAATTTTTCCAGAGCAAGAAATCGAGTGTTACCGCAATCAATGAGATCAGTTTTTATATTAATAAGGGGGAGATCGTCGGTCTCGTAGGCGAGTCCGGCTGCGGAAAAAGTGTGACCTCCCTTTCGATTATGCGTCTTTTAAAC
>ERZ894223.1111-NODE-1111-length-20257-cov-9.851797_pt1 | contig 20257 bp, 15 predicted proteins | sample MGYA00380293_ERZ894223 | MGnify/ENA primary metagenome ERZ894223 (study PRJEB32331, sample SAMN06328445) | human gut metagenome | biome: human gut microbiome; feature: stool | host: Homo sapiens | collected 2014-11-05 ...
CCCTCGTTGATCTGGCCGTCGCCGACCAGGTCGTTGTCCTGGCAGTGGCTCATGAAGACCTTGCCGAACATCTGGCCGTAGTCCATGGCACGGCGAAGCATGCCGGCACCCTGGATGCCGTGGCCGTCATCGGTAAAGGCGACGCAGCCGTGCTCGACCATGTTGCCCATCTCGGAGATGATCTCGCCCTTGAGACCACGGGTCATGGCGCCGGAGGGGTACACGCGGCAGTGGCCCTTGGCGGCGGCGACGGACTTGATGTACTCGATCACGACGCCGTTGTCGGTGACGGGGTTGGTGTTGGGCATGGAGCACACGCCGGTGAAGCCACCCTTGGCGGCAGCGGCGGTCTCGGACTCGATGTCGCCCTTGGCCTCGAAGCCGGGCTCACGCAGGTGGACGTGCATATCCACCAGGCCGGGAACGAGGTACTTGCCGGACAGGTCGACGACCTCGGCGCCCTCGTGGCTGAGGTTCTCGCCGACGGCGGCGATCTTGTCGTCCTCGACGAGGACGTCTACACATCCGTCAAGCTCGACAGACGGGTCGACGACGTGGGCATTCTTAAGAAGCAAGGCCATTATCGGCACCTCCAAGCAGCAGATACAGGGCAGCCATGCGCACGCAGATACCGGCGTACACCTGGTCGAGGATGACGGAGCGCTCCGGGTGATCGGGCATGTAGGAGTCGAACTCCACACCGCGGTTGATCGGGCCGGGGTGGCACACGATCGCGTCGGGCCTCATGAGACGCTCGCGGGCCTTGGTGAGACCGTAGAGCTGGTGGTACTCGCGCTCGCTCGGGAACGGCGCGCCCTCGAGGCGCTCGCGCTGGATACGCAGCATGTAGACGACGTCCAGGTCCGGCAGCACATCATCGAGGCTGTTGGACACGTGATCGGCACCCAGGATGTCGGGGCGGGGCGGCATGAGGGTGTTGGGGCCCACGGCCGTGACCTCGGCGCCCATGATCTTGAGCGCGGGGATGAGGGAGCCGCAGACACGGGAGTGGCCGATGTCGCCCACGACGCCGACCTTCAGGCCGTCGAAGCTGCCCTTGCGCTCCCAGATGGAGTACAGGTCGAGCAGGGCCTGGGTGGGATGGCCGTGCTTGCCATCGCCGGCGTCGATGACGACGGCGGGGCTGGCCTGGGACACGATGTGGGGCGCGCCGGCGTGCTTATCGCGCACGACGATGCAGTCGATCTTGTAGGCGTCGAGCGTCATGACGGTGTCGATGAGGCTCTCGCCCTTCACCGTGGAGGTGGAAGAGCCGCCGAAGTTCAGCGTATCGGCCGACAGGCGCTTCTCGGCCAGCTCGAAGGAGCTGCGGGTACGCGTGGAGGGCTCGTTGAACATATTGACGATGGTCTTGCCCTTGAGGGTGGGGACCTTCTTGATGGTGCGCTCATTGACCTCGGAGAACGCCTTGGCGGTCTGCAGGATGGTCATGAGCTCGGAGTCGGAGTACTCCGAGATATCGATGAGGTGCTTGTGGTTGTTGAACACTGCCTACTCGCCTCCCAGCGGAGCGGAGCCCACACGGGCGCCCTGCTCGACGTTCGTGATCTCAACGGTGGTGCGGCCGTCGACCTCCTCGAGGTAGAGGCGCACATTCTCCTCATGGGAGGAGGGGACGTTCTTGCCCACGAAGTCGGGGCAGATCGGAAGCTCTCGATGGCCACGGTCGACCAGGACGGCCAGCTCGACGCGACTGGGGCGACCGAGGTCCATGAGGGCGTCCAGAGCGGCGCGGATGGTGCGACCGGTGTAGAGGATATCGTCGACGAGCACGATGCGCTTGTTGTCCAGGTTGAACGGGACGTTCGTGGCGTGGACGGCCGGGGCGAAGTTGGTCAGGTAATCATCGCGGTAGAAGCTGATGTCCAAGCTTCCCAGGTCGACGCGCACCCCCTCGATCCGCTCGATCTCGTCCACGAGCTGTTTGGCGAGCAAATCGCCGCGGGTCACGATGCCGACGAGCGCGAGGTTCTCAACGCCCTCGTTCTTCTCGACGATCTCGTGAGCGATACGGGTGATCGCGCGGCTGACCGCGGTCTCGTCCATGATGACCGCCTTCGGTGAAGACATGCCCATCAAACTCCTTCCTTGCCTCTTCGACGCCGGCGCGGTGCCGCGTCAAAAAATAATGCCCGACCGTTCACGCACGGCACGAGCATCCCACGAGGACCCGAAGCGATCGGGCTATGTTTTCCTTGCGGGTATCTCGTACCACGTTTAAAGGTCTTGTTCATTGTACACGCATCCCCCGTGGCGAGGGCCTGAAAAACACGCACCGCCCCAATCTTCACAATGGGGCGGTGCGTGTGGTCTTTGGCTAGCGTCCGTCCTTCGGTCCGCGACAGGCTATCGTCCAGCGGGAGTCGGTCGACTCGTCCATGGGGCACCCGTGGCAATGGGCGCGTCCACATGTCCGAACGGCGCGCGGTGCATCCCCGATGGATGCGGGCATCTCAGAAGACCCCTCCATCCGCGCGATGACCATGTCTGAGATCTGACGCATGCCGAGAGCCGACGGATGGCACCCGTCCACCGCGTCGTATTGGATGCCGTACGCCCGCACATCGGCGACATGCGCCCCCGTCTCTCGAGCCGCCTGAACGATGGCGCGGTTGTACGCATCCAGCTCAATGCCGCGCATCTGATACTTGTAACAGCGCTCCACCTCGCTCGGGGACGTTGCGGGGCACAGCGTCAGGCACCAGATCTCAGACGAGGGCGCGAGGCGATGGATCGAGACGAGGACATCTCGATACGCAGAAGCGAACCGGTCCAGCGCATCGGGGCCGACAACCCATTCGACGGAGCGCTCGCCCGCAAGGTCCTCGGGGCGCGCAGACGCGGAAAGCGACCCGCCCATCACCTGGTTGCGGCCACCGCCCCAGCCGTAGTCGTTAATACCCATGTACACGAGGACGACATCGGGGCATTCACCTTGCGCGCCGAGCAGCGAAGCGATGCGCTTCTCGCTATTGCCCGCAGGGAAGCCGTATCCCTCGACGACGGACCCGGAAAAGGAGGAGTTGGCTACCAGGTGGCCGTCGAAGTGATCGATGACTCTCCCCCACCATGTGTCTTGGGGGCTTTCGACCCCATCGACGTGAACCTCGCCCTCATAATGAACCCGCCAGCCCTCGGGAACCCAGCCCATAAGCGTACTGATGGAATCACCCAGAACGGAGAAGCCCCGCCCCCTCAGGCGGCTGCTTACCGAGCGAGACACATTGGCCTCAGTTTCATTGGCGCAATTGACGCTCCCGACTTCCTTGGCAGACGAGGCGGCCTCGGCGCATCTGACAGTTCCGGAAACGACAGATTCCTCGGTGCTCATATGTCCAGGGCTCATGGTGGTCCTCTCCCTCATGTCCTTCTGCAACGTCCGGCCGCTCTTGGCAGCAAGGAGCTCTCAGCCGCAAAGCAATACAACGGCTGCTCACCCTCGAGGCGCTCGGGCACATTTGCGGCATTTCGATCAACAGGCCCGCTCAATGATAGTCTTCCGAGATCTCTTGACCCGATTAATTCGGGCAACGGTACATCTGACCTGCAAGTTTGATCACTCTAAACCCAGCAGCGGGCAAAATCTAAAAAATTTTGAAATTGGGGCTTGCAACGATTCCCTCCATCCGTATAATAAATTTCGTTGCTTGCGAGCAGACAGCCAAAAGCAACTTGACAATTCCTCGATAGCTCAATGGTAGAGCCCGCGGCTGTTAACCGCGTTGTTGTAGGTTCGAGTCCTACTCGAGGAGCCAGAACTTTCAGACCCGCTTCGGCGGGTCTTTTTGTTATGCATGAAATGAACCCCACTCCCTCTCTCTTTTTGCTATGTAGGGGTTGAGCCTCCCCTCGATTGATCAGCGGTGCGGCAATACATGAACATGGCCATCGCTCGTATCGAATGACCAACAGCACTGAGCGACCGCCCTCTCCGAGCCGCCATCTGCGCCGCATTACGGGCCCGTCGATTGGGAGCCATGAACTTATGCACGATTTGGGTGTACACAAATGGAGGGTTTGAACGATTCGTGCATAACCTCCATTTCATCGACGCATCTACCTGCGGGTTTGTTAAGCTCAGAAATGTAAGCTCTAGCTAACCGTTCACAAGCTCCAATCGTTCATAACCTCCAAGCCTGCGCGGTCCCGCAAGGGCACTCGCGTCATCGCTTGCGTGCCTGGCCACACGTCCCGACGGGCCGGACGGCCCGAGGAGCCGCACGGCCCAGCAATCCGCACGTCCCAACCAGCCACAAAAAATGGCCGCCGACACAAGCCGGCGGCCAAAAAGGCTCGCTATATAAACTGGCACTCTCGGATCCCGTACGCTCGCAAACCCGAGCGCCCACGCGACCCGTGTGCGGCGTTTAGCAGTTCTCGAGATAATCCTTGAGCTTACTCGAACGGCTGGGGTGGCGCAGCTTCGCCAGCGTCTTGGACTCGATCTGGCGGATGCGCTCGCGCGTCACGCCAAACTCGCGTCCAACCTCCTCGAGCGTACGGGGATGACCGTCCTCAAGGCCAAAGCGCAGCTCGATGACCTTGCGCTCGCGCTCAGCAAGTCCGTCGAGGACCTGCGTGAGCTGCTCCTGCAGCATCGAGAAGCTGGCGGCGTCCGCGGGGACGACAGCCTGCGCGTCCTCGATGAAGTCGCCCAGCTGGGAGTCCTCCTCCTCGCCGATGGGCGTCTCGAGGGACACCGGCTCCTGGGAGATCTTCTGGATCTCGCGCACGCGGTCGGCGCTCATGTCCATCTCGGCACCGATCTCCTCCGGGGTCGGGTCGCGGCCGAGGTCCTGAAGCAGCTGACGCTGCACGCGCACAAGTTTGTTGATGGTCTCGACCATGTGGACCGGGATACGGATGGTACGGGCCTGGTCGGCGATGGCGCGGGTAATAGCCTGACGGATCCACCACGTGGCGTACGTGGAGAACTTGAAGCCCTTCTCGTAGTCGAACTTCTCGACCGCGCGGATGAGACCGAGGTTGCCCTCCTGGATGAGGTCCAGGAAGAGCATGCCGCGACCGACGTAGCGCTTGGCGATGGAAACGACAAGACGCAGGTTGGCGGAGATAAGGGCCTGCTTGGCATCGAGGCCGACCTGCTCGACGCGCATAAGACGACGCATCTCGGCGCGGGTCAGCTCAATCTCGCCGGCCTCCTGCTTCTCCAGTTTATCGGCGGCATCGAGACCAGCCTCGATCTTCATGGCGAGGTCGACCTCCTCGGCTGCGGTCAGCAGGTCGACCTTGCCGATCTCCTTGAGGTACATGCGCACCGGGTCGCCGGTGAGCATGACCGTGGAGGCATCGATGCCGCGGGCGCGGGAACGGCTGCGCGTGGTGCGGACGGTGCGGGCCTTCTTCTTGGATTTGGTAGACGCCATCTCGGCATCGGCCTGACGGGCCATCTTGAGGTCATGGTCCTCATCGCTCTCGTCACCGTCGAGGTCGTCGTCATCGTGCGACACGTCGCGGTCATCGTCATCCACGATCAGCTCGGAGTCGTCATCCTCGGTGGCCGAGACGATCTCGACGCCGCGGTCGCGAAGGAACTGGTAAATGGAGGACAGCTGTGCATCAGTGACGTCGACGTTCTTGAGGACGATCTGGATCTCATCCTCGGTGACGGAACCGGCCTTGGATCCCAGGTCGAGCAGCTTCTCGATGGTTGCGTCCAGAGCGGAACCGGTGCTTGCAGACTTTTTCGGCACAGATGCTCCCTTCTTAGCACATAGGATTCATTACTTTACCACGCTTCTATACCCGTCTGTCAGAAGAAATTGCAGCATCCGAGCAGATTCTATGCATGAACGCGGTTTTGGGACGCCGCCGTCGATCGAGACGCCCGATCATGATGCCCTCAAACTCCCTACTCCCTAAACGGGTCGGCGATGCCCTCGACGGCCTGCTCGAGCTCACGGATGCGCGCGGCGTCTCGCGTCGCCTGGATCGCGAGCTCCCTGCGTTCATCGGACGACATGGACCGGTTCGAACGCAGACGCGCCTGGGCCGTCTTCATGCGGCGGCGCGTCGTGTATAGCTCGAGCGTATCGAGGAGGAACTCGATGTTGGTCTCCGTCGGGTGCTTGCTCGTAGCGGAGAGCAGACCGGAACCGACCAGCTGCGCGGCCTCGGGGCAGACGGCGCGGGCGGCGGCCATCGCGTCGGCGGGCGCGGTCCCCTCGGGCGTCGCCAGAATCGACCAGGCGATGGTCTCGCTGCGGGCGTCGACCCATTCGACCTCGGTGATGCGCTCCGCGTAAGCGCGGAAGCTGTCGGGGTACGTGGTCAGCAACGTGAGCAACTCGTGTTCGCAGGCGAGCTGCCGGCGTTCGAGATCGGTGAGCAGCCCGTTACCGGCATCGGGACCGGCATCGGCCGCCGTGGGGACCGGCGCCCCCTGATCCGGATCCTCCACAGGCTCGTAGTCGTAAGGGACCTCCTCGTAGGGAACCTCGTCATAGCCGGACGGGGCAGGCGCGGGAGCACCTGCGGCCTGCTGAGCATCGGGAGACGACTGAGCGCGCTCGCGCTGCTTCTCACGGCGACGCGCGGTCTCCTCGCGCTGCTGCACCTCTCGGAACACCTTGCCGGCGCTTGCGCGGATCGTATCGACATCCAAACCGAGTCGATCGGCGATTTGCATGTAATAGCTATCGATCATGTAACTCGCACGCAACGGATAGATGAGCTCGAGGGCCGAACGCATCGCCTTGGCGCGGCCGCCCGGGGTGGAGATATCGCTTTCCTCCTCGAGTTTGCCAAAGACGAAATCCATGAGCGGAATGGAATTGTCGAGCAGCTCGCGTAGGGCCTCTCCCCCATTGGCGCGGACGAAGTCATCGGGGTCCTGGCCGTTGGGCAAGATCACACAGCGCAGGTCGAGGTCGTCCTTCTCGATGAACTGGACTGCGCGTCGCGCCGCCTTCTGCCCGGCGGCATCACCGTCGAACATGTAGACGATCTTCTTCGTGAAGCGCATGAGCGTCTTCACGTGATTCTCGGTCAGCGCGGTGCCAAGTACCGCCACGATGTTCTCGATACCGGCCTTCCAGCAGCTCATAGCGCTGATATAGCCCTCGACGACGATCGCCTCGTTGTTGTTGACGATATGGTCCTTGGCCCAGTTGAAGCCGTAGAGGTTCTTACCCTTGTGGAAAATCGGCGTCTCGGAGGAGTTGAGGTACTTGGCGTTGGTCTTTTCCTTGTCGAGCGCGCGCCCGCCGAACGCGATGCAACGCCCCTGCTCGTCGAAGATCGGGAACATCACGCGGTCGAAGAAGCGGTCGACCAGACCGCCGCCGCGGTTCCTAAAGGCAACGTTGGCGTCGATCATCTCTTGAGGCGTGAAGCCCTTGGATCCAAGATGGCGGACGAGCATGCCGTGGCCCGGCGCGAAACCGAGGCGGTACTTGCGACAGGTCTCCGCATCGAGCTCGCGCTCCTTGCAATAGTCGCGGCCGCGCGCGTCCTTACCGCGCATCAGCAACGTGTGGTAAAAGGAGCAGGTTTCCTCGCATACCTCGACCAGGCGGTTCCGCTTGGTGCCGGAGCGTTTGAAGGAATGGTCCTCCTCGAGTTCGATGCCGGCGCGGTCGGCGAGGTAGCGGATGGACTCGGGAAAGCTCAGGCCCTCGCGCTTCATCACGTAGGTGAAGGCGTCGCCACCCTCACCGCAGCCGAAGCAGTGCCACACCTGAGTGGCGGGTATCACATGGAAGGACGGGGTTTTCTCCCCGTGAAACGGGCAGCATCCCCACAGGTCGGTGTTACCGCGGGGCCTGAGCTCCACGGTCTCCGACACCAGGGCCACGAGGTCCGTGGCGTCCCGCACCTTGTTCTTGTCATCCTCAGAAATCACGCGCGATCCTTACCGGCGATGTGCCGAACTGTTCACGTACCGTTTCAATGTCGCGGTTAACGGCCTCGATGAGCGCGTCGACCGATTCGAAAGAATGAGAGGGCCGCAGGAGGCGGTCGAAGGCGATGGCGACCTTCTTGTCATACAGATCTCCCGAGAACCCGATGAGATTCGCCTCCAGACGGGCTGATTTAACCGAGTCGGCGAACATCGGGGGCACGCCGGCGTTGATCGCGGCGGGCCATACCGCACCGTCGACCTCGGCAAAACCGGCGTACACACCGTCGGCGGGCATCTGCGCATATCCGGGGACCTCGACATTTGCGGTGGGGAACCCCATGCCCGTCCCCTGCCCCCTACCGGGACCGACCTGACCCCGCAGCATGGGGCGACGGCCGAGCAGGCGGCGTGCGGAGTCGACGTCGCCGCGAGCGATGAGCGAGCGGATGCGCGTCGCCGTGATGGGTGCGTCACCGTCCAAGATCAGGTCATGCCCCGTCACCGCGATGCCCTTCTGCGTTCCCCAATCCGCGATGATGGGAACGGTCGAGGCCCCGCGGGCGCCAAGCCTGAAGTCACTTCCCACATGAATGGCGCGAATGTCGAGATACGGGGCGAGCACGCCCTCGAAGAAGGCGACGTGATCGAGGGCGGCGAGCTGACGGGTGAACGGGACCACGGCCACGCGCACGCCGATCGAGGTCAACGCACGCAGCCTCCCATCCATAGAAGTCAGCTTGGGAGCGGGATGTGCGCTCACCACCTCATCGGGATCCGGGTCGAACGTGACGGCGACAGCAGCCACGCCGCGTTCCCGCGCATCGTCGATGGCATGGCGGAGCAGATCGGCATGACCGCGATGCACGCCGTCGAACGCGCCTATGGCAATGACGCACGGCAGTGGTCCGTCGGCAGGGGCATCGGCCGCTCCGCCGACGTTCAGCACCGGCGCGTCGCCCCCCATCCCAGTGCACAGGAAATCGGCTGCGAGCTCTTCCACGGCGGGCATAACACCCTTGCAGCGGGTCTGACCGTCAGGCGAAATCATCTCCGCGCCCCCTCAACACCCTGGGGAAAGACCGTCTCCATACGGACACGACCGCCTTCTACAAGGCCGATGGCACGCAACTGGCCGCCATGGACGAGCGCGATGCCGCCCGCCGCGTCGCGTGCGGCGCAAGCGATGGCCTTGCCGTTGAGCACGTCGGCAAGCTCTGCGTCGGACAGCTCGCGCGCGGGGTACCCCAAAACGCTCGCGGGGTCCAAGGCGGATGCACGGGCGAGTTCTTTGTCAAGATCCTCGACATGAAGGCACGACCCGATGCCCACCGGACCGGAGGCGGTCCTTCGCAGGTCGACGATATGCGCCGCGTTTCCAGCGGCGCGCCCGATATCGCGCGCCAATGCCCGGATGTAGGTGCCCTTGCTCACATCGAAGGACGCGGTCCACACGGCGTGGCCGTCGACCTCGTCGATGGAGACCAGGTCGGCCGAATACACCTCGATCGTGCGTGCGGGCAGCTCGACATCCTCGCCTGCGCGGGCACGCTTGTAGGAGCGAACACCGTCGACGGAGATAGCCGAAAACGCCGGCGGAACCTGGTCGAGCTCGCCCACAAAATCGGCGAGCAGCTGTTTGGCGAACATCGGAGACAGCAGGTCGTCGCTCATGGGGGCCGTGCGGGTCACCTCGCCCTCGGCGTCATCGGTCGTGGTCTCGACTCCGAACATGATGCGCGAAAGATATCGCTTTCGGTCGAGCGTGATCCGACCGAGTAGGCGCGTCGCCTGACCGACGCCGACGATCATCACGCCCGACGCCAGCGGGTCGAGCGTGCCCGCATGGCCGACGCGACGCTCGTTGAGCGCACGACGCACCTTGGACACCACGTCATGCGAGGTGATGCCCACGGGCTTGTCGATTGCGAGAAGAAGATTCAGTTCGCTGGGCTTGCGCTTTCCCATGCTGTCCTCTCGTATGTATGCGGGAAGGGGCGCCCTCCGCCGGCCGCCGGGCGAATTGCCAGACGGCCGGTCGGGACGGGTACCCCTGTCCGTGAATGTCTATTGCAAAAGCGCCTCGAGCTTGGGCAGCACGACTTGCGCAGCCTGCTCCACCGTCCCCTTGAAGGTGAAGCCCGCAGCCGCGGCATGTCCTCCCCCGCCGAGCTCGACGGCGATACCGGAAATGTCGATGGAGCCCTTCGAGCGTAAGTTTCCACGCACGGAGCCCGGCTCGTCCTCGCGCAGGAACAGGCACAACTCAGTGCCGCCGACCTGGCGAACGATATCGATCAGACCATCGCACTCCGCGGGCTTGACCCCGCACGAGCGAAGATCGTCCTCATACGCATAGCTGAAGGCCACACGACCGCCGGCACGGCCCTCGATACGGCTCATGACGATCGACTCAAGGCGCAGGTACTCCAAACGCTGGCTCTGATACACCTCGAGCGCGATACGCGCCGGCTGTGCACCGGCGTCAACCAAGCGCGAGGCGCAGGCGAAGGCGGAAGGGTTCGCATTTTGGTACTGGAACCTGCCGGTGTCGGTCACGACACCGGTGAGCAGGCACGTGGCGATATCGGGGGTGCACGGCCAACCGGCGGCGTTGAGCAGTTCCTCGACGAGGACCGCCGTGGCGGCGGCCGACGTCACGCGGACCGTCACATCGCCGAACTCCTCGCACGTGGGATGATGGTCGATGACCACGCGACCGTGGGCACGCTTGGCGACCGCGGCGGAGTCGGCCAGTCGGCCGAGAGTGGGAACGTCGACCGAGATGAACACGTCATAACGCTCATCGTGACGCACGGCGGGCTCGAGCTCGTCGGCCCCCGCAAGGAAGCGGTAGACGCGCGGGATCGAGCCGTCATCGGCGAGCAGCAAGTCGACCTTCTTGTCGGGGAACTGGGCCCGAATCGAGGCGCCGAGCCCCAGCAAGGACCCGAGCGCATCGCCGTCGGGATTCGTGTGACCGGAGATCGCGATGGTCCGGGCGTTTTCGACGTACTCGATGACGCCCTCCCACATGTCGGGAGTGGTGGACCGACCGGAGCACGGCGAGGTGCTACTGTTCATCGACATCTTCCTCATCGGAATCCGTATCCTCGCCCTCGGAATCGGCGAGGGGGTAGCCGAACTCGTCCTTCTCGACCGAAAGCGTCGCGGGGACGTTCTCGAGTGCGCGCGAGATGGCCTCGGCCTCGTCGGTCGAGCGGTCGATCTGGAACGCGAGCTCTGGGGTGACGCGCCAATCGAGAGCGCGGGCGAGCAGGCTGCGAATGCGACCCTTGGCGGCGTTAAGCGCCTCGAGGACCTCTTCATAGCGGTCGCCGTCGCAGCTCACGTACACACGGGCGAAGGAACGATCCTGCGCCACCTCGACGCCGGTGAGCGTGACGAGGTCGAGGCGCGGGTCGGCGATCTCGAACAGGAGGATGTAGCCGAGCTTTTCGCGCAGCTGCTCTCCCAGTCGGCGAGTCAGCGGGGTCTGCTTCATGTCTCTCTCCTTTAGATGCAGCGCAATCGGCCCTGAGGGCCGAAAGCGGCCCGCACCTTTTGGCGCGAGCCGCACAAGCGGTCGTTACTCGGTACGAGCAACCTCGACGATCTTGTAGGCCTCGAGGATGTCGCCGACCTTGATGTCCTGGAACTTCTCGATGCCCAGGCCGCACTCGTAGCCCCTCTTGACGACGTTGACATCGTCCTTGAAGCGACGCATGGAGCCGAAGGAGCCGTCGAACACCACGACGCCGTCGCGCACGACGCGGACCTTGTCGTCGCGGCTGATCTCGCCCTCGGTGACCATACAACCGGCGATGGTGCCGGCCTTGGGCACGCGGAAGGTGTCGCGGACCTCGGCGGAACCGGTCTGGACCTCCTCCTCCGTGGGCTTGAGCATGCCGATACGGGCGGCGTCGATGTCCTCGATCGCCTTGTAGATGATGGAGTACGTCTTGATCTGGACGTTCTCGCGCTCCGCGGCGTCGCGGGCCTTGGGCTGCGGGCGGACGCCGAAGCCGATGATGATGGCGTTGGAGGCCATGGCCAGCGTGACGTCGGTCTCGGAGATGGCGCCGACGGCGGAGTGGATGATGTTGATGCGGACCTCGGACTGGTCCATCTTGCCGATGGAGTCGGCGAGGGCCTCGATGGTGCCCTGGGCGTCGGCCTTGACGACCAGGTTGAGCTCCTTGAGCTCGTTCTGGCTCATCTCGTCGAACAGGGTCTCGAGCGTGACGTGCTTGACCTTGTTCTGCTCCTCGATGCGGGCCTTGAGGGCGCGCTGCTCGGCGAGGTCGCGGGCGTCACGGGCGTCCTCGAAGACGCGGAACTCGTCACCGGCGGCCGGGACGGAGTTGAGGCCCAAGATCTCGACGGCGTCGGAGGGACGGGCCTCGTCCTTGTGGTTGCCGTGCTGGTCGAGCATGGCGCGGACGGAGCCGTAGCTCTGACCGGCCACGATGGTGTCGCCCACATGCAGGGTGCCGCGGGTGACGAGCAGCGTGGCGACCGGGCCGCGGCCGCGGTCGAGCTTCGCCTCGATGATGTTGCCGGAGGCGAAGGTGTCCGGGTTGGCCTTGAGCTCGAGGACGTCGGCCTGAAGCAGGATGGTCTCGAGCAGGTCGTCGATGCCCTGGCCCTTCTTGGCCGAGACGTTGACGAACATGTTCTGGCCGCCCCACTCCTCGGGGATGATGCCGTACTCGGTCAGCATCTGGCGCACCTTGTCGGGGTTCGCCTCGGGCTTATCGCACTTGTTGACGGCGACGATGATCGGCACGCCGGCAGCCTTGGAGTGGTTGATGGCCTCGATGGTCTGCGGCATGACGCCGTCGTCGGCGGCGACGACCAGGACGACGACGTCCGTGATCTTGGCGCCGCGGGCACGCATGGCGGTGAACGCCTCGTGGCCCGGGGTGTCGACGAAGGTGATCTGGCGACCGTTGATGGTGACCTCGGAAGCGCCGATGTGCTGCGTGATGCCGCCGGCCTCGCCGCTCCAGACGTTGGTGTGGCGGATGGCGTCGAGCAGGCTGGTCTTGCCGTGGTCGACGTGGCCCATGACGGTGACCACGGGCGGGCGGGACTTGAGGTCCTCGGGTGCGTCGTAGAAGCTGAAGGAGTTCTCCTCCTCGGCGGTGACGATGCGCACCTGGCGACCCAGGTCGTCGGCGACGAGCTCGACCAGGTCGTTGCTCATGGTCTGCGTCATGGTGAGCGGGGTGCCCAGCAGGAACAGGCGCTTGATGATGTCGTTGGCGGAGACCTCGAGGATCTCGGCGAGCTCGGCGACGGTCACGCCCTCGGAGACCTTGACGGCGTCGAGGTCCTCGGGGTTGATGCCCTGTGCGAGCGCCTCCTCGATCTTGCGCTCCTCGGCTGCAGCGGCGGCCTCGGCTGCACGCTTCTCCTTGCGCTTCTTACGACGGCCGGAGGACTCGCGAGAGGCCTCCTCGACGGCCGCGCGAGCGTCGGCCAGGACCTTCTCGCGGCTGTACTCCTCGGCCTCACGAGCCATGCGGGCGTAACGATCCTCGCCCTCGTGGTTCTCATGGGAAGCGCCCTTGCGGCCCTTCTTGCCCTTGCCGGCCTTGTCGGGCGAGGGCGGGAAGTTGTCGGGCATGTTGGCGGCCGGAGCGGAGCTGCGGCGACGGGTGCGGGCCGGAGCGTCCGCGGTGGCGGCGCCGTTCTGACCGGCGTTGCGACCGCCGCGACGACCGCCGCGGTCGGAGCGGGAGTCGGACGCGGGCTTGGCGGCCTCGGCGGCCTTCTTCTCCTTGAGGACGACCTCCTGCTCGGCAATCTGATCGAGCAGGGAGCGGAACCTCATGCCGGAGTCGGACGCGGGAACGGCGCGGCGCTTGGCCTCGAGCTCGGCCTCGCGGGCAGCCTTCTCGGCCTCCTCCTTGGCGCGGCGCTCGGCCTCCTCCTTGGCGGCGCGGGCGGCCTCAGCGGCGGCCTGAGCCTCCTGGGACAGACGGCGCTCCTCCTCGCGACGAGCCTCGGCGGCGAGGCGCTCGGCCTCCTCCTTGGCAGCGGCCTCGGCCTCGGCGGCGCGCTCGGCCTCCTCCTCGGCGCGCTTAGCGGCCTCGACCTCGGCCGCACGGGCCTCGATCACGGGGGCGAGCTGCTTCTTGACCATGGCGACGAAGGCGTCCTCGAGGGAGGACGACGCGGACTTCGCCGGGATCTTCATCTCTTCAAGGTGGCCCATGAGTTCCTTGGACGTCATGCCGAACTCTTTGGCCAGGCTGGAAATACGGACTTTCGCCATATCCTTCACCTACCTCTCACGCGCACCGGGCGCGCATCTTCAATCAACAAGAATCAATGCGTGGGAACGCGGGCCTAGATGAGGTCCTCGGCGCATGCCAGGGCGTCGTCGCCGGCGCCATCGAGCTCGCCGTCGTGCACGCCGCAGAAGCGGGAGCCAGGGCGGGCCTGATTGCGGCAGCGGGTGCCGTCCTCGCTGACGTGCGCGCAGCGCTCGGGCTCGAGGTCGGCGGGCTCATCGTCGATCAGGTCCTCGACGACGGGCTGAGGTGCCAGCGGGACGTTCTTGAGGATGTCGGCCGCGAGGGTCTCGCTCTTGATATCGATATGCCAGCCGGTGAGACGGGCGGCCAGGCGGGCGTTCTGACCCTCCTTGCCGATGGCGAGCGACAGCTGGTCGTCGGGGACGATGACGCCGGCGTAGTTCTTCTCAGGGTCGATCAGCACGCGGGTCACCTTGGCCGGGGACAGGGCGTTGGCGACGTAGACGGCCGGATCCTCGTCCCACAGGATGACGTCGACGCGCTCACCGCGCAGCTCGCCCACGACGGCGCGCACGCGGCTGCCCTTGGGGCCGACGCAGGCGCCGACCGGGTCGAGGCGGTCGTCCAGGGAGTGGACGGCGACCTTGGAGCGCTGGCCGGGCTCGCGGGCGATGGACTTGAGCTCGACGGTGCCCTCGTAGACCTCCGGGACCTCCTGCTCGAACAGACGACGCATGAGCTCGGAGTGGGTACGGGAGATGACAATCGGCGGGCGGGAGTGCTCGCCGCGCACCGGGGGAAGCGTGGAGTTGGGGTCGCGGACGTCGATGATGACGGCCTTGAGGTGCTGGTTGTGCAGGTAGCGCTCGCCGGCAGGGCGCTCGTTACGCTCGTCGGGGTAGCGGCGCTGGTCGAAGTGAGGCAGCTCGGCCTCGACGCCCTCGCGGATCTTCACAATGGTGAAGTCGGGCGTGGACTGCAGCACGGTGCCGTTGATGAGATCGCCCACGCGACCGGAGAACTCCTCGTAGATCTGCTCGCGAGCGGCGTTGCGCACGATGGCGTTGATCTCGGCCTTGGCGGTCTGGGCGGCGAGGCGGCTCACGTCCTTGGGCGTGACGTCGATCTCCTCGTACTCGGTGAAGTTGCCCTCCTCATCCATGGAATCGTCGATGGGCTCGAGGCGGTACACGTAGATCTTGCCGGTGGTGCGGTCGATGGTGACCTTCGCGCCCCAGTCGAGCTTGAGAACGCGAGCATAGGTCTCGGCGAGTGCGGCCTCAAGGCGATCGAGCAGGTAGAGCTGGTCGATGTGCTTCTCCTGGCACAGCTCCATGAGAGCTTCCATCATGGTGAAATCGGCATCTGCCATGGTTAGTTCCCTTCCTTCACGCCCTTGAAGTCGAAGACCGGCTTCAAGGTGCACTTCTTTACGTCGTCAAATGCGATGGTGACCGCATCCTCGCCCTCGGGCTGAATGGTCACGCACGCGTCGGTGGCGGCGGCGATGGCGCCCTTGTAGGAACGGCGCCCCTCCATGGCCGTGGTGGTGAGCTCGACGTCCTCGCCCACGAAGCGGGCGAAGTCGGACGGGCGGCGCAGCGGACGCTTCATGCCCGGGGAGCTGACCTCGAGCGTGTAGGCGCTCGAAATGGGATCCAGGGCCTCGACGGTCTCGGACACCCAGGCGGTCTGGGCAGTGACCTCGTCGAGGTTGATGGGATCGCCCTCGAGCTTATCCAGGCGCACGCGCACGCACGGGGCCTTGGTGGCACCGACGACCTCGACGTCGACGATGTCGATGCCGTGCTCGGCGGCGCGGGCCTCCAGGGCATCGATGATGTCCTGCTCCACCTTGCTCTTGACCATGTGACACCTCACTTTCATGAAAAGGGAGCGCGGGCGAACCCGCACTCCCTTCACGTGACAACTTCATTTGCTTGTGTACTATAGCACAATGCCTGCTTACGGGGCAATTTTGCATAATGGAGCAAAACTGTTCCCGCCCACGTCCGCCACAAATTCTGCACAACGTAATTGTGGCCACAGGGCATTACGGACACTTCGTGTAATCCAGGTGCGCTCCAATCAACCGTTTTCATAGACGATTGTCATCAGGCAAGACCTCGCATTGAGCTGAATTGCCCTCTCAGCTCTCCTCCTTATCCGAGCTCATGCTGCGAGAGATAAGCGCGACAGCTTTTGACCAAAGCCAAAACATGGGACCCCAAAGCAGAACCACAAGCACGACACTCGTAAGGAATGGGTTCCTGTTAAACTCCAACCCAACCGTCCCGAGCAATGAAAGAACTCCGAACTTCCATCCATGAATTGCCTCGCTTCCAATATAGGGGCCAATATCCTTGGAAAAAAGAATTCCCAGCGATGAGCCGATGAAATTAACAAGAAGAAAAGTTGAAACACACAGCGCAACGCAAACGAGCACATATGCAGGACCCGTCAGCTTCCTGGAACTCATGCGGCTTGAAAGATACAACCGACGGCAAGATAAGGAGGACAGGAGCCATAGGCCAACAGAGAAAAAGACTTGAAAGATGCTTGCACCGCCCGTATACATGAAAGCACGACCCTCCGCATCACCTGCGGTTTTAGCGGCATCCCACTTCGCTCTTTGTGATGCACGCCTTTCCTGCAGCGTTGCCTCATTCCATTCGTTCGTTCCTTCTTCGATGATTCTGTGGCTATTAAATCCGTATTCGAAATCATACACAACATCGTATTGGATTTGAGCCAATCCAATACGAGTTGCATCATGCCCTCCCGAGAAAGCCCAGATTGCTATGATCACCGCAATAACGGCGCAAACTACGGCTGAAGCGCCGCAAAGAACACTAGCGGCGTCGATCGTGCGCTTCTGTGGAGAACTCATTCGTAGAACCTCCCGTTTGGGTACATCTCCGAATAGCACCTATGGCACGTCAAGCCCCTCTCGCTTTGAATAGAGTCGATGAAGTCGATTTCTTTCCCGCAGACAACGCAAGCAGTCTTTCCATAGAACCCCTTCATGCAATCGACGCAGAAATTGCCATTCTTTCCCTCGATTTGATGCAACTGTTCGTCTGGAAATAAGTTCCGGCACTCGTCGCAATAGTGCTTTCCCGGATGGGGATCTAGGTACATGGCGCCTCCCATTCACATTGAGCGAACTATAAGGTCTACCTGTCAAGGTAGACCTTTACCGCACTATAGTGCGGTCGCGCGATTGACCGAAAGTCCCGGTAAACTTTGGGCGGGGCGAAGCAACACAGCGTTATCTCCGGCTGTCAACAATACTTCTTCGGCGGTCCTGGCGACTGCTTTCCACCACCTTGCGGGTAGAAAAATGTGGATCCGGAATTGTCATCCGGATCCACACCACGCTCTCTCATGTCCGCGCAACGGCACAGCGCACTCTGCAGTTATTCCGCGGATCGGGCTACTTTACGACCAGGTTCACAAGTTTGCCCGGGACGCAGATAGCCTTGACGACCGTCTTGCCCTCGATGTGCTTGGCAACGGCGGCCTCGGCGGCAGCCTGCATGGCGGCGGCATCGGCTCCCGCCGGCACCATCACGCGTGCGCGCATCTTGCCGAGCACCTGGACGGCGATCTCGACCTCGTCGGCCGCGGCCTCGGCGGCGTCGAATTCCGGCCACGGGGCGGTGTAGACGCTCCCCTCGCGGCCGAGGGCGGCGTGCCACAGCTCCTCACAGGCGAACGGGCAGATGGGCGCCAGGACGGAGACGATGTCGCAGGCGACGAGCGCAGTGAGGGCGGCGTCGCGCTCCGCGGCGGGCACGGCGTTGATATAGGCGCTCGCGGCGTTCACGAGCTCCATCATCGCGGAGATGGCCGTGTTGAACTGGCCGCGATCGAAGTCCTCGGTGCACTTGGCCAGCGTGCGATGGCGCTCGCGGTACAGCTCGAGAGCGGGCTTGGACAGGGCGCCCTTATCGAGCGAGGCGGCGTCGCCGGCGGTCTCGGCCAGCTGCCAAACGATGCGCCAGGCGCGCTTGATGAAGCGGTTGGCGCCCTCGACGGCTTTGGGATCCCAGTCGAAGTCCTTCTCGGGCGGGGCGATGAACAGGATCGCCAGGCGCATGGTGTCGGCGCCAAAGGGCTCGATGACCGAGCTCGGGGGCACGACGTTGCCCTTGGACTTGGACATGGTATCGCCGTTCTCATCCTTTACCATGCCCTGGCACAGCAGGTTGGTGAACGGCTCGTCGACGTCGAGCAGGCCCATATCGCGCAGGGCCTTGGTGAAGAAGCGGCTGTACAGCAGGTGAAGGATCGCATGCTCAATGCCGCCGATGTAATTGTCGACCGGCATGAAGCGGTTCGCGGCCTCGCGCGAGAACGGCAGCTCGGTGTTGTGCGGATCGGTGTAGCGCAGGTAGTACCAGCTGGAGCACGTGAAGGTGTCCATGGTATCCGTCTCACGGCGAGCAGGTGCGCCGCACACGGGGCAGGTCGTCTCGTAGAAGTCGCGACACTCGGCGAGCGTCTCGCCCGCGGTGAGGTCGAGGTTCTCGGGCAGCATGACCGGAAGCTGATCGGCGGGCACGGGGACGATCCCGCAATGCTCGCAGTGGATAGCCGGGATGGGGTTGCCCCAGTAGCGCTGACGGGAGATGAGCCAGTCACGCAGGCGGTACTGGACAGAGCGCTTGCCGGTGCCGGCGGCCTCGAGGTCGGCCACGATGGCGGCCTCGCCCTCGGAATGCTTACCGCCCGTCATGCCGGTATACTTACCGGACTGGACGAGCTTGCCCTCGCAGGTGAGCGCCTCGTCCCAGTCGACGGAAGTCACGCGCGTGCCCTGCTCGTCCTTGAGGTCCTCATACAGCGGGTCGTCCTCGGAGAGGATGATGGGCACGATAGGCAGGTCGTACTTCCTGGCGAAGTCGAAATCGCGCGCGTCGCCGCAGGGCACGGCCATGACGGCACCGGTGCCGTAGTCGGAGATGACGTAGTCGGCCACCCACACGGGAACCTTGGCGCCCGAGACGGGGTTGATGACATATCGGCCCGTGAAAGCGCCATGCTTCTCGAGCGTACCCTGGGCGCGCTCGACGGCGGATATGTGCTTGGCACCCTCGACGACCTCGCGCACGCCGGCCTCATACTCGGTGCCCTCGACCAGGTCCATCAGGCCCTTGTACTCAGGGGCGAGCAGGAAGAACGTGTTGCCGAACAGCGTGTCGGCACGGGTGGTGAAGACGGTAATCTTGCCCTCATCGCCCTCGATTGGGTTGCCATCGACGTCGCACAGCGTGAAGTCGACCTCGGCGCCCTCGGAGCGGCCGATCCAGTTGGCCTGCATCTGCTTGACACGCTCGGGCCAACCGGGGAGCTTCTCCAGGTCGTCGAGGAGCTCCTGAGCGTAGGCGGTGATCTTGATGTACCACTGCTCGAGGTCGCGCTTCTCCACCTCGGAGTCGCAGCGCCAGCAGCGGCCCTCGGTCACCTGCTCGTTGGCGAGCACGGTCTCGCACTTGGGGCACCAGTTGACCGGGTTCTTCTTGCGGTAGACCAGACCGCGCTCCCACAGCTTCTCAAAGATCCACTGGCCCCAACGGTAGTAATCGGGGCTGCACGTCTTAACCAGGCGATCCATGTCGTAGGAAAAGCCCATGCGCTTCATGGTAGCGAGGGCCTGGTCCATGTTCTTATAGGTCCACGCGGCGGCCTGGGTGTTGTGCTTGATAGCCGCGTTCTCGGCGGGAAGACCGAAAGCGTCGAAACCGATGGGATGCAGCACGTCGTAGCCGCGCATACGGGCCTGGCGGGCCATGGCGTCGCCGATGGTGTAGTTGCGGGCGTGGCCCATGTGCAGGTCACCCGAAGGATACGGGAACATCTCGAGGACGTACTTCTTGGGCTTGGTGGAATCGGTGTCCACGGCGAAGAGATTCTGCTCCTCCCAGGACTTCACCCACTTTTCCTCAATGGTCTGCGCGTCGTAAGCCGGGATCTCCCCCGCCGCGCGACCGGCGTGATCGTGCTCGTGGCAATCGCACATGGTTGGCTCCTATCGTTCAAGCGCCGGGGCCGCTCGGGGCCCGCCGCGCCGCGTCGGTAATGTTCAAGAGTTTAGCAGGTCTGC
>ERZ894223.1142-NODE-1142-length-19652-cov-6.271368_pt1 | contig 19652 bp, 15 predicted proteins | sample MGYA00380293_ERZ894223 | MGnify/ENA primary metagenome ERZ894223 (study PRJEB32331, sample SAMN06328445) | human gut metagenome | biome: human gut microbiome; feature: stool | host: Homo sapiens | collected 2014-11-05 ...
GTCCCTGTGTTGCCTGACGTACTACATAAATATTCATACGGTTCGTTCCTGCTCCCAACACTCCACGAAGTCCGGCTGTTCCGAACTTCAGTGCCAGTGCAAAACGCTCCTTGATCTCATCATCATTACCTTCAATTCCCGCTAATTCCGGTCTCAGATCCGCATCTTCCAGATCTGCATTCAGCCAGCGTTCATATTCTTTCCGATACATTTTCACCACTCCCAGCTTTTTATTTCTATGATTTTTTGTTCAATATGACAAAAATCTAATTATAATATACCATGTTTACAAGTGTCAGGCAATCAAAAAGCACATAATAACATGATGTCACACTCCCTCATGTATGCTATACTACTATTATTAAATCATGCTAATGGGCAGAAGCCCCGACTATGATACTTATGGAGGGAATTATTATGACTACGTCTCATACAGTCTGTCAGATCGAACACCATGCGATGATGTTTGCCTTTCTATCCAAACATGCAATCCGCCTCTGCGGCAATCGCGGAAAGGACGCCATTCTGGATGCCATGACCGAATATGGTAAAGAACGGGGACGGCGCATGGCTCTTAATGCGCAGGCACACGGAGATCCGCTGAATACCATGACGAATCAGGCTTACGGTGAATGGAAACCTGACTATCCGGGACAGATGGAATTTGGCCAGCTCTGTACGGAGCCGACGCTGCAGACCTACATTTCCAAATGCGCCTGGTGCGACGCATGGAAAAAACACGGTCTAACAGAATTCGGTAAATACTACTGTGTCAATGTTGACAATGCTGTCTATCAGGGATTCCAACCGGACTTTACATGTACGCCGATCAGCACTTCTATGAGCTGGGGCGGTGACTGCTGTAAATTCGACTGGGGACATCCGTTATCAGCCGAGGACAATGAAGCTCTTGCCGCTAAGAAAAAGGAACTTGGCACATCCTGCATGAAAGATTTCAATTTCCATACAGCACATCTGATGCACACCCTTACCCGCGTCCTGACCAAACAGTTAGGCGCTGCCGGAGAGAAAGCCGTCACACTGGCTCTTGCCGAGTATGTGGATACCTTCGGTCAGGAATATCTGGATGTGTTGGATACCATCTCATTGGATGAGATCTATCCATTTGAAGTATAGCTTATCCATGGAAAACTGACATTATCATATTCTATGCGAAAGGAATTATTTTTATGAATCTTATTGACAACTGGCTTACTGCTAATAAGGAAGAACTGATCCACATTGCCAATGATATTTTCTGTCATCCGGAGACCGCTTATCAGGAGACGTATTCGTCCAAACGGTTGGCGGACTTTCTGGAAGCACAGGGATTCCGGGTAACCTGGAAAACAGCTGGCATCGACACTGCATTTACCGCTGTCTGGGGTTCCGGCAAGCCAATGCTTGGATTTCTGGCAGAATACGATGCATTACCGGAAATTGGTCACGCCTGCGGACATAATCTGCTTGGAACTGCGGTCTGCGCAGCAGCCTGTGCCCTCAAGGAAGACATGACTGCTTCCGACATACAGGGAACAATCATTGTGTACGGCTGTCCTGCCGAAGAGATCATGTCCGGCAAGATCGCCATGAATGCCGCCGGTGTCTTCGATGAGCTGGATGTGGGCGTCATGTGGCATCCATTTGACCGCAACCGCATCAGCAATGACATCTGGCAATCCCAGGACATTAAGAATTACACCTTCCACGGTATCAGCGCCCATGCTTCCAAGTCACCGGAAAATGGACGAAGCGCACTGGATGCTGCGGAACTAATGAATGTCGGAGTCAATTATCTACGCGAACATGTCTCTGACGATGTGCGCATGCATTATGCATATCTGGACAATGGCATTCCGGCAAATGTAGTCCCGGACATTGCTAAGACGAATTACTTTATCCGCTCTGCCAAGCGTTCCCGCACCGAGGACGCCAGCCGCCGGGTAGACGACTGTGCAAGAGGTGCTGCGCTGATGACCGGCACGACCGTTGACATTGAGCTGGTCAAGAGCTGCAAGGAAATGAAAGTAAACCGCGTGCTGGCAGAACTCTACTACGATGCTATGACACGCATTCCGGTGCCTGAATACACCGATGAAGAACTTAAATTTGCGGCAGATCTCAGTAAAGAAGCCGGTTTCGAGAACCACGGCGTATACTTTACCGGACTGGAACCGTTAGAAAATGCTCCGGTGCCGATTTCTATCGGTACGGACGCTTCACAGGTCAGCCATACAATTCCACTGATCACAATCAGCGCAGCGACCATGTGCAAGGGTACGCCGCTCCATCACTGGGCTGCCGCCAAACAAGCCGGCATGAGCATTGGTCACAAAGGCATGCTTTATGCTGCCAGATGTATGGCAGAAGGTACAAAGCTCCTGATGAAGACCCCGGGCGCCATCAAAAAAATCTGGGAATGGCATAATACACACGAATAAATTTAATATATAAGATAAGAAAGGACAGGTGATCGAAATGATTACAAAAAAGCTTGGAATTATCGGATGTGGCAATATGGGCGGTGCAATCCTTTATGGTGCACTCGAAAGCGGCGTTATCGCCAAGGAAAATGTCTATGTATACGACATCAACCCGAAGATGCGTGAAAAGGCTGCCGGATGGGGTGTTACCGTTGCTGCCAATGACGCTGAGGTATGTGACAAATCAGAACTTATCCTGCTTGCTGTAAAGCCTCAGAACGCAGCAGAAGCACTGGCTATGTGCGAGAAATCTCTGGACGGTAAGGCTCTCATGTCTATCGTTGCAGGAACATCTGTCGAGAAGCTGCAGAGTATGACTGACGGAACCCCTCGTATCCTGCGTATCATGCCAAACACTCCGGCTATGGTATACGAAGGAGCCTTTGCACTGTGCTCAGACAATGACCTGAAAGAAGACGAACTTACAGCAGCTAAGACATTATATGAAACAATCGGTATCGTAGAAATGGTTCCTGAACACCTGATCAATGCTGTATGCGCACTCAGCGGCGGCGGTCCGGCTTATGCAGCTATGTTTATCGAAGCACTGGCTGACGGCGGTGTAAAACAGGGACTTCCTCGTGCAACAGCTTACAGACTGGCTGCACAGACCTGCCTCGGAACTTCCAAGATGATCCTTGAAAAAGGACTTCACCCGGGACAAATCAAGGACATGGTAACTTCTCCGGCAGGAACCACCATCGAAGGATGCGAGAAGCTGGAAACAGGCGGTATGCGTGGTGCTGTTATGGAATGCATTAAAGCCGCAGCAGACAGAGGTAATAATTTCTAAATTAATTACTTGCACTTTTTTAAAATTTTTATTAATATATGAAGTAAGACAAGGGCGTTTCAATTTATATTGAAGCGCCTTTATGCATAATTATATGATTTTTATGCATAATTATACATGTGATTGTATTTTCTTGCATAAAACTATTGACTTTCTGTATAAAGAAGTGCATAATTACCGACATAGTTTATTATTGATGGTTATTATTCATTATCTAAGGATTTGGAGGAATTATTATGGAATATGGGATTATCTGCCTTCTGCCGCCAATCATCGCGATTGTGCTGGCACTGAAGACCAAACAGACACTGCCATCCCTGTTTATTGCTGTATGGGTTGGTGCGACAATTATCAAAGGATGGAATCCGATCGCAGGATTCACCGCCATTATCAGCGACTACATGATTCCATCGATTGCAAGCGAATACAATGCCGGACTTCTGGTTCTGGTTACCATGTCTGGTGGATTTGCTTACATGTTAAAAATCACAGGAGCCGCTGAAGCATTTGCGAAACTGGTCACCAAATCTATCAATACACAGAAAAAAGGTCAGGTCATTACTGCTCTCAGCGCATTTATCTTTTGCTACACAGAGCCTTGCCTGATCCTCGGAACGATCATGCGTCCGATCACAGACCGTGTACGCGTATCCAGAGCAAAGCTTTCTTACATGCTTGATTCTCTTGGATGCAACCTGGCTTCCTTCTCACCGATCAGCAGTTACGGACCTTTTATCTCAGGTCTGATCGCTACTGAACTTGCAGCCGCAGGGCTGAAGGGCAATGAATGGGGCTTGTACATTAAGATGTTCCCATTCAATATGTACAGTCTCTTCGCTATGATCGCTGTATTCTTAGTAGCTATCTTCGGACTGAATATCGGACCGATGTATGAAGAAGAAAAACGTTGTGCCGAGACAGGCGAGCCTCTTCCGGAAGGACTGACACCGCTGGTTCCTGAAAAAGACGTGGAACTGCCGGAAGATTACAAGCTTCGTCTGATCAACTTCCTGCTTCCAATGCTCGGATTGTTCATCACCATTTTCGCTACCATCTTTATCACTGGAGATATCGGGGCAAATGGTCTAAGAGGCGCCTTTATGAACGCAAGCATTACCCTTGCTATCACCATGGGATTCATGGTCGGCTCTATCGTAGCCGGTATCGTAGGCGTTGCAACAGGACTATTTAATGTAAATGCAGGATTTAACGGATTCATCCAGGGTATGACCAATCTGATCAGTGTACCATTCATTCTGATCATGGCATGGTCTATGGGATCAGTTACAAGCACGATGGGCGTTGGTGCTTACCTCGCCGGTATTGTTGAGGCTCATCTGACTGCTGGTCTGGTACCTGCCATCGTATTTGCATTCGGAGCGTTGATCTCATTTGCAACAGGTTCTTCATGGGGTGTATGGTCTATCATGATGCCAATCGCATTCCCAATGGCTGTTGCATTTAACATTCCGCTCCCATACGTAATCGGAGCTGTTATCAGTGGTGGTCTGTTCGGAGATCAGTGTTCACCGATTTCTGATACAACTGTCCTGTCATCTACAGGAGCATCATGTAACCACATTCTGCATGTATCTACACAGCTTCCTTACGGACTGACAATCGGTGTATCCGCATTCATCTCTTACCTGTTTGGCGGACTGACACATTTGTACTATCCAAGCATTGCACTGATGGCTGTTCTTGTAGTAGTATTACTTATAGCAGAGACAAAACTGACAAAGAGTAAATACAAGAAAAAAGCTGCCGTAATATCTATCGCAGCCTAAATTATTCAAACATGCATATTTACGCGCGGGCGGTATCTGTTGATTCGCTTCGCGCGATTTTTATTAAGGAGGACATGACACATGAAAAAAGTAGATCTGATCGTAACCGCACCTCACATTTACACCATGAAAGGTGAAGGTGTCGGCTATGAAGAAAAGAAAGCACTCGTCGTAGATGGAAGCAAGATTATCGACATCGTAGACATTGACAAGCTCTCTGACCAGTATGAAGCTGAAGAACAGCTTGATATGAGCCATCATATCCTGCTGCCTGGATTTATCGATGCTCATATGCACACCAGCTGCAATATCATGCGTGGACTGGCTCAGGATACTAACAACTGGATGATGTACGGACTGCAGCCATTTGACAATGCTGCCACACAGGCTGAAAAAGATATCGGTTGTCCTGTTGCCCTCATCGAAGCTGCAAAAGCAGGAACTACTACCATGGGTGATTATGAAGCCAATATGGATGCATCCTGCAATTTTATTGCCAAGCTCGGTACCCGCGGAAATGTCACACTGATGATTCGCTCTGCAAAAAGAAAAGTCTACAAGCCTGGCGAACTCTATGAATTTGATGATACTATGGGCGAAGCAAGCCTGAATGCCAACATTGCCCTCTATGATAAATGGCATGGCTATGACGGTGGACGTATGAAAGTACTTTTCGGACCACAGGGTGCTGACTTTGTAAGTCCGGAACTGCTGTTAAAAATCCAGAAGATTGCTAAAGAACGTCATACTAAGATCCATATGCATACCCAGCAGGGTGACCGTGAAACATACCAGATTGAGCAGCGTTACGGCAAACGTCCGACCCAGTTCCTGCAGGATCTGAACTTTCTCGACAGCACACTGATTGCTGTACATCTGACTGACTGTACCGACGAAGAAGCCCAGATCATCGCCAGAAGCGGTGCCGGCATGATCGTATGCCCGGGTTCCATCGGCATTATTGACGGTATCGTACCTCCGTCAACAGCATTCCAGGAAGCAGGCGGAAAGGTTGCCCTTGGTTCTGACCAGGCACCGGGCAATAACTGCCACAACATTATCAGCGAAATGAAATCTGTTGCTCTGTTCAACAAGATTAAATACACCAATCCGGAGGTACTTCCTGCATGGCGAGCACTCCGTATGGCTACCATCGAAGGTGCACAGGCGCTGGGACTGGATGACACCATCGGTTCTCTGGAAGTCGGCAAATGCGCAGACTTTATTGCCATCGATTATATGCATCCGTCTATGCTGCCGATCTATACGTATCCAATGCGTAATATGGTGCCAAACATCGTATACAGCGCAAGAGGCGAAGAGGTTGTTCTGTCTGTTGTAAATGGTAAGATCGTGATGAAAGACCGGAAGCTGGTCAATGTAGATGAAATGGAATATATGTCTAAGATGAATGACTGCCCGGATGATATCGGCAAACGTGCAGCTGATGAGTTCTTTGCGATCAATGGAACCAACGCTCAGTTCATGCGTGAAGAAAAACTTTAATTCCGGGAGACTGTATATATGATTTATCTGATTGCTGCCATTTGTGCAAATCTGTGCATGACATTTCTGATGCGCTATTCGGAGCACCATAACGGCAACTGTTATGCACTGAACATCTGGAATTATCTGGCTGGAACCCTGATAAGTCTCTTGCTGTTACAGGACAAATCTCTGATCTGGAGTGGCAATGCAGTGACCTGGGGTGCCGGTGTCGTAAATGGTATCGGCTTCCTTGCCGCACTGGTACTGCTCCAGATCAGTATACGGAGAAACGGTGCACCGTTAACAACCACATTTAACAGACTGGGCATTCTGATTCCTACGATCCTGTCGATTTTTCTCTTTGATGAGATTCCACAGATCATACAGATAGCCGGACTCCTGCTCTGCATCTTCGCCATCATCTTCATGAACAGCGGAGACAGCTCCGAGCGTCCGGACTTCAACATCGGACTGATCCTGGTCTTCTTACTGGGCGGCACGCTGGACACCATCTCCAAAATATTCAGCCGCTATAATAACGCAGACAGCCAGACCTGCTTTGTGCTGTATACATTTCTTGCTGCCTTTGTGATCAGCATCCTGCTCTTCTTTAAAAAGGAACCTCGTATGAGCCTGCAGGACGCACTGATCGGTATCGGCGTCGGAATCCCGAATCAGCTCTGTACACTGTTCCTGTTGCGAGCCGCATCAAGACTTCCGGCATACATCGTCTATCCGACCTACAGTGCCAGTCTGATCCTGTTAGTAAATATCATTAACTACCTGGTGTTCCGGGAGACACTGAACAAGCGCCAGTACATCGCCACCGGCATCATCGGCCTGGGCGTCGTACTGATCAATCTCGTCTGATACGAACGATAATTACCACAACATTTCTACATTTTTATTTCTACAGACCTCCTGAATGTCCTCTGGAAATGGTGCATCCGAAATAATCGCATCAATTACATCATACCCCAGACTGACATTCAGGAACGTTTTATTAAACTTACTGCTGTCTGCAAACAATACTACTTTCGTAGAATTCTCCGCAAATGCCCGTTTCACGGCAGTCTCATCATCATTTGGATCAAAACTTCCTCTGGCTGTAATCCCTCTGCAGGAGATAAATGCAATGTCACTGTGATGCATGCCGATCTGGGACATCGTGTCCGTTCCCTTTGTATCCAGCAATATCTTGTTCAGATTCCCTCCCAGCAGATGGACATTTACCGAATCAATCTTCATCAGTTCCAATGCCGTATACAGACCATTGGTCAATACATTCAGGTTATTATACCGTTCAAAATACGGACACAACTGAAGTACCGTTGATCCTGCATCCAGGGAGATACTCTGGTCATCCCTCAGATACCGGGAAGCCAGTCTGGCAATATGCTTTTTCTTCCGCACATTTTCTTCGACCATGTATTCCACCGGTCGGTCCTTTGGCTCCTCGATTACTCTTGCCCCGCCGCTGACACGCTGCAGAAAACCATTCTTTTCCATCTCCGTAAGATCCCGCCGGATTGTCGCCACACTGACATAGAGTGCTTTGCTAAGCTGTTCTGTCCGGACATACTTTTTTTCACGTAACAGATTCATAATTGCTTCATGCCGTTCATAAGGTATCATTCTTATCTCTCCTGTTTATAATTGATCGTTTTTGCACGTTTTTCGTCCTATTTTCGATTTAATATCAATATTATAAACCATTATTGCATTTTCGTGCAATCGTAATTATAGTATAAATGCCAACAGGAAGGAGGACAGATATGTTAGTCACATTAAAAGAAATCTTAAATTACGCAGAAGCTAATCAATGTGCCATCGGAGCATTCCACATCCTGAGCAAAGATAACCTTACTGCTGTTCTCGATGCTGCCCAGGAACTTCGTTTTCCGGTCATCATCATGCACTCACAGGAAAATGAAAAAAAGCTTCCACTTGCCAACATCGGTCCACTTATGGTAGATATGGCAGAGAAAGCTTCTGTTCCGGTCTGTGTCCATCTGGATCACGGCATGACGATCAACTACATCCGTCAGGCACTGATCATCGGTTTCAGCTCTGTTACCTATGATGGTTCTTCCCTTCCTTATGAAGAAAATATAGAAAATACCAAGACGGTCGTGCACATGGCATCCCGCCGTTTTGCTTCCGTCGAAGGTGTTGCCCCTGCCGGCATCCCTCAACAGGATGTCACAGAAGCTGTGCGTGGCTTTATCGACGCCACAGGCATCAGCGCACTGGCATGTTCCTACGGCGCATTACAACACGTAAATAACACTGGCTCCGAATTTTCTGTTCCATTAGTTATGAACGGAGAACCGGATATCAGCAAAGACGATTACACACAGGTCATCCAGCACGGTGTGCGCAAGATCAACTGCGACAGTGAGATCTATTACCGGGATATCGCAATGCTCGGTATACAGGCTGTGACCGAGAATGCCAAAAAAGCCATCTCATTGTTCGGAGGAATTAACTGATTTTATCTTTTTAAAACTATTGACTTTTTACCAGAAATTCGGTAATGATAAGCATATAGCTATCGAATCGAAGGTGAATATTATGTTATATAGAAGCAAGATATTATTACTGGATCTGATTCATATTTTATTTATATTATTCATGCAAAAAACAACGGGCGCATGGAGTTACAAAGAGGGAACCCTAATCATAATATTGTGGATGATCTTACTTGTTATCTCTGTAGTCATGTTATGGAAGTATCACTGTAGCCAAAATGGATTATCTAATAACGTTATCATTGTAATTTCAGTAATCATCATATTTTTCAGTATTTTAAATATGCTTCCATTTTGTTTTCCTGTTTGTTTAGATTATGAGTTAGAACATGGATTGTTTCATATGCAATAATCCATCTTAAAAGAAGGGAGAGGTTGTGGAATCCACAACCTCTGGTTATATTTACCTTCCTATTCTCTTCTCCATCCATCGATACAGATCTTCATACACTTCTTCCCGGTCTGTCTCGTTCAGGATCTCATGCCGATCTCCAGCATATAACTTCATCTCTACATCGGTCATGCCGTGTGCTTCGTATTTCTGGAATACTCTGGTCACGCCCACACCATTACTTCCCACAGGATCCTCTGCACCGGATACAAAGATTACCGGAAGATCCGTTGGAATCTTGTCCATTGCCCGTTTTCTTGTCAGTACTTTCATACCTTCAAACATCTGATAATATCCATTTACAGTAAATACGAAATTGCAAAGCGGGTCTGCTTCGTATTCCTTCCGCTTGGAGTCATCTGAAGTAATCCAGTCTTTGGTGCTGTCACTTGGCTCAAATTGACGGTTATAACCGCCCATTCCAAGCTGGTTCACCAGATGGCTTCTGTGATGCCAGCCCTTCGTCAGTGAGATGCTCTTGCAGACTGCCTGTCCGGCTTTCAGCAACGCATACGGCATATCTCCCGTACCCATGACAATAGCTCCTGCCAGTCCTTCTGCACGCATGGTCAGATACTGTCTGAGTAGGAATGATCCCATGCTGTGTCCCATCATAAAATACGGTACACCCGGATACTCTTTTTCGATCATTTTCCGTAGTCTGTGTATATCCGAGATCACATACTGATTCCCTTTTTCTTCATGAAAATATCCAAGATATTCCTGTGACTGTACCGACTTTCCATGTCCCAGATGGTCGTGTCCAACTACACAGAATCCACGCTCTGCCAGATATCTTGCGAATTCATCATAACGGTCAATATACTCTACCATTCCATGGGAAATCTGCAGCACTGCTTTCACTCCTGCCTCCGGGAACCACTGAATTACATGGATCTGTGTCTGTCCGTCGCTGGACGGAAAATAAAATTCCTTCTTTAACATACCTCATCCCCCCGGTCATTCATCTCGATATAGTCTCTGTGCGGTGCCAGTGCTTTATACGCCGGACGGATGATCTTATCCACATTCTTCAGCTCTTCCAGACGGTGTGCGCTCCATCCTACGATTCTCGCTGCTGCAAATATCGGTGTATACAATGCCTGTGGCAGATTCAGCATCTGATATACCAGACCACTGTAGAAGTCAACATTGGCATTAACACCTTTGTACATTCTGCGTCGTTCTCCAATCACTTCCGGTGCCAGTCTTTCTACCTTCGAATACAACGCATATTCTTTCTCGTAACCTTTTTCCACTGCTAACTGTTCCACAAAGCCTTTGAATATCTCTGCTCTTGGATCTGAGATAGAATATACCGCATGTCCCATTCCATAGATCAGTCCTTTCTGATCGAAGGCTTTCTTATCCAGCAGGTCATACAGATACTGGCGGATCTCATCTTCATCCTCCCAGTCATTTACAACTCCCTTCATGTCCTCAAACATCTGTGTTACCTTGATATTCGCACCACCGTGCTTCGGCCCTTTGAGTGATGCCATTGCCGCAGTCATCGTCGAATAGGTATCCGTGCCGGAAGAGGTAACCACATGGGTCGTAAATGTCGAGTTATTACCGCCGCCGTGATCCATATGAAGCACCATCGCCATATCCAGGATCTTCGCCTCCAGCTTCGTATACTGTCTGTCCTCACGAAGCATCATCAGGATATTCTCAGCCATGGACAGCTCCGGTCTCGGTGCATAGATAAAGAGATCCTGACCTCTGCGGAAATTATATGCATGATAGCCGTACACCATCAGCATCGGAAACTGGCTGATCAGATTCAGGCACTGACGCAGTACATTCGGAATCGACGTATCATCTGCCTTTGCATCATAGCGGTAAAGACTCAGGATTGAACGAGACAGACTGTTCATCATATCACGGCTCGGTGCCTTCATGATCACATCTCGCACAAAGTTTGGCGGAAGCGTCCGTCTGTCAGACAGCATCACCTGAAAGTCTGCCAGCTCCTGTCTGGTCGGCAGTTCACCGAACAGAAGCAGATATGCGATCTCTTCAAATCCGTAATGATCTTCCTTCAAGAATCCATTGACCAGATCCTTAATGTTATAACCTCGGTAATACAGATTGCCAGGACAAGGAACTTCCTCGCCATCCACGATCTTCTTCGCGCGCACGTCCGATACATTTGTCAGCCCTGCAAGTACGCCCTTACCGTTCATATCACGGAGACCTCTTTTTACATCGTATTTCCCATACAGTTCCCTGTCAATAGCATTGCTTTCCTCGCACAATACAGCCAAATGCGCAATTTCCGGTGTAATCTCAAACAAATCTTTTGTCACAAACTTGCTCATAAGCCCCTTCCTTTCCCAATTTACTCTATTCTCCTGTTACCAAATATCTGCCTCAACTCTATTGCAAATATCTCCTAAGCCTGAAGTCCTCTGCTGATGTAATTGCTTAGTGCCGCAAATTCTTCCAGTGTAAGCGCCTCGCCTCTCACCGACGATCCATGTCCCAGTGATTCAATGCTCTCTGCGATCAGCTCCTTTGAAATGTCCAGATCTGTGGCATTCTTCAGACCATTCGCCAGTGTCTTGCGACGCTGATTAAAGGATGCACGTATGATCCGGAACATCAGCTTCTCATCATCTACATCCACCGGTGGATTGGCATAAGTCGTCAGACGGATCACCGCTGATCCTACCTTCGGTCTCGGCATAAAACAGTTCGGCGGAACATTTGCCACAATATATGGACTCGCATAATACTGCACTGCCAGCGACAATGCGCCGTAGTCCTTCGTGCCCGGTCCTACCTGCATGCGGTCTGCCACTTCCTTCTGTACCATAACGGTAATACTCTCGATCGGCACATGCTTCTCGAATAATCCCATGATAATTGGTGTAGTGATGTAATACGGAAGATTCGCCACCACTTTTACCGGTCGACCACCATTTTCCTCTTCTACCAGCTTCTGGATGTCCACTTTCAGTACATCCTCATTAATGATCATAACATTATCATATGCAGACAATGTGTCACCCAGAATCGGAATCAATGCTTTATCAATCTCCACTGCTGCCACCTTGCCTGCTGCCTGCGCCAGATACTGCGTCATCGTACCGATACCGGGACCGATCTCCAGTACAAAATCATCCTTCGTAATCTCTGCCGCCGCGATGATCTTGTCCAGCACATGCGTATCAATCAAAAAGTTCTGTCCGAACTTCTTCTGAAATGTAAAATTATACTTCTTCAGAATCTCAATCGTATTCTGCGGGTTGCCAAGTGTAGGTTCCGTCATATTGTCCTCCTTAGTTTACTGATTATTATACATGAAAATATCTTCAATAGAAACAAATAAAAAATGAAATATCAATGAATTTTCTGTAACTTTATTTTCAGTTTATCCAGACTTAAAGTATAACATATGTAAATAGTTATTTCAATTTTAGATTCATATTTTCACAATGTAACATATAAAAGATTACACAAAAGGGAGATACCACTTATGTAATATCTCCCTTTCTTTATCTACATTCTTATTCATTTAATAACAGCTTTTTCGCATTCTCTTCCGTCTGACGGATCACTTCTTCTGCCGTGATCCCCTTCAGTCTGCCAATCTCCTCTGCCACATATCGAATGTAAGAAGAGTTGTTCCGCTTACCGCGGAATGGTTCCGGAGCCATATACGGACAGTCCGTTTCCAGCACAATGGATTCCAGCGGAATTACCTCAGCAACTTCTTTCAGCTTCTTGCCATTCTTGAATGTAACCACACCGCCGATACCGATGTGATAGCCCATTTTCACATACTCTTTTGCCATTTCCAGCGAATACGAATAACAGTGGATAATCCCCCGCAGTCCCTGACCATGTTCTTTCATGATCTCCATGGTATCTGCTGCTGCCGAACGGCTGTGAATCATCACCGGAAGATCCAGTTCCCTTGCCAGATCAAGCTGACGGATGAAACATTTCTTCTGTATCTCATGTGGCTCATTATCCCAGTAGTAATCCAGACCGATTTCACCGACAGCCACTACCTTATCCAGCTTGAACTGTTCTTTCATATGGGCAAATGTTTCTTCATTCAGGTCGCCCACTTCATCCGGATGCACGCCGACTGCCGCATACATAAATGGATACTTCTGCGCCAGTTTTGGCACCTCGAAGCAGGATTCATAGGATGCTGCCACATTGACGATCATACCCACGCCTGCTTCTTTCATAGAAGCAAGCAGGGTCTCGCGGTCTTCATCAAACTGTTCACTATCATAATGCGCATGCGTGTCAAATATCATATTTCCTCCAGCCAGAAATCTACCGCTTACTCCAGCAGATTTCTGTTCCTGTCAACAGCTTTTTATATTAGCAGATTTCTGCTCCTACAGGCATATTTTTCTCAGGTGTCATCAATGACAGGTTACCGTCTGCGTCCTCTGCACACAGCAGCATACCCTCAGACAGTACTCCGGCAAGCTTCGCTGGCTTCAGGTTCACAAGAACCATAACCTTCTTACCTACCATCTCTTCTGCACTGTACTGTTTCTTAATACCGGATACGATCTGTTTTACCTGGCTTCCGATCTTCACCTGTGAACACAGCAGCTTCTTAGACTTCTTCACTTCCTCGCAGGCAATGATCTCGCCTACCTGGAACTGCATTTTTCCAAAGTCGTCAAATGTGATCTCCGGTTTTGCTTCGATATCGATCACATCCTCCTCTTCCTTCTGCTCCGGCTCTTCCTGTACCGGCGGATGAAGCTCTTCGACTTTCTTCATAACCTCTTCAAGATCCAGTCTCTGGAACAGAATCTCAGGCTTCTCGGTTACTTTACCATCGCCAAGCTGTGCCAGGATCTTCTCAGATGTCTCAGGCATATATGGCTCCAGCTCTCTTGCGCCGGCCTTAATGCTCTCAATCAGGTTGTACAGTACTGTCTCCAGACGATCCTTTGCAGCCTCATCTTTTGCCAGTGCCCATGGCATCGTCTCATCAATATATTTGTTGCATCGTTTGAACAGTGCAAAGATCTCTGTAATCGCATCTGCCACACGCAGATCATCCATCTTAGACTCAACAACCTTCGGTGTATTCTCTACAACAGCCTTCAGATCAGCATCTACAGCTTCAGCTACACCCTTATCTGTTACACTTCCGCCAAAGTATTTGTTCGTCATGGAAATGGTACGATTTACCAGATTACCAAGTGTATTTGCAAGGTCTGAATTCAGACGCTCTACCATCAGCTCCCATGAAATCACACCATCATTTTCAAACGGCATCTCATGCAATACGAAGTAACGTACCGCATCTACTCCAAAGAAATCTACCAGTTCATCTGCATACAACACATTTCCTTTAGATTTACTCATCTTGCCATCACCCTGCAGCAGCCATGGATGTCCAAATACCTGTTTCGGTAATGGCTCGCCCAGTGCCATCAGGAAGATTGGCCAGTAAATGGTATGGAAACGGATAATATCTTTACCGATCAGATGCAGGTCTGCCGGCCAGTTCTTCTTATACATTTCACTGCTGTTGCCATCTGCATCATATCCAATTCCGGTAATGTAGTTGGTCAGCGCATCCAGCCATACGTATACGACATGCTTGTCATCAAAGTCTACCGGGATTCCCCATTTAAAGGAAGTTCTGGATACACACAGATCCTGCAGTCCCGGAAGCAGGAAGTTGTTCATCATTTCATTCTTTCTGGATACCGGCTGAATAAATTCCGGATGTGTATTGATATGCTCGATCAGACGATCTGCATACTTACTCATTTTGAAGAAATATGCCTCTTCCTGTGCAGGCTGAACCTCACGTCCGCAGTCCGGGCATTTACCGTCTACTAACTGAGACTCTGTCCAGAAAGACTCACATGGAGTACAATACATACCTTCATAAGATCCTTTGTAAATGTCTCCCTGATCATACAGTTTCTTAAAAATCTTCTGTACCTGTTTCTCATGATCCGGATCTGTCGTACGGATAAATTTGTCATAAGATGTATTCATCAGATCCCAGATTTCTTTAATCTGACCAGACACGTCATCTACAAATTCCTTAGGTGTTACACCGGCTTCTTCTGCCTTCAGCTCAATCTTCTGACCATGCTCGTCAGTACCTGTCTGGAAAAACACATCATATCCCTGTTTTCTCTTATATCGTGCAATTGCATCAGCCAGCACGATTTCGTAAGTATTACCGATATGCGGCTTTCCTGAAGTATACGCAATCGCTGTAGTCATATAAAACTTTGGTTTACTACATTTTTCACACATAATTCTCTCTCCTAACCCATTTTAAAATGTTTGAACAAACGTAATGTTACAAAAGAAAAACGCCTTCTCTGATCCTTTCAGATCAAAGAAGACGATATCTATCGTGTTACCACTTCTCTTCACTCACAGCCTCACAGCAGGAGTCTCAACTGGTGCATCACACCATGACGCTGTAACGGGCGCACCCATTGCAGATTTACTGTATTATCTGGCATCATCTCTCCAACAGATGCCATTCCAGTTCATCCACACCACTCAGAAGCCATCTTCCGCAGTCTTCCATCCATCCCTCTCAGCCTTATGGGACTTCTCTGTAGAACTTCCTTCTGCGTACTCTCTTCGTCATTGCGTTTGTCTAATCTGACAAAAATCGTAACACATATGCTTCTGAAAGTCAAGACGCGCGATTTCTGCATGACGGCTTATTGCACAATCATCGGAAGTGCCAAAAGGCACATTCTAGTTTTTCTTCTCATATCCAAGCGCCGGATTCTCATAATCTCCACGCTTCTTCTTTTCTTCTACATACTGATTCCATACACCGGCTTCATCCTCAATGCCAACCGTTGCCGGGTCAAACAGTGGATTCAATCCCTGTGCTCTCTGCTTCTCGTAATCCTTCACGATACGCATCAGTACTGGCGTCAGAAGCAGGATACTGAATGTATTTACCCACAGCATACATCCTACACCGATATCACCCATCGGCCAGATCGTATCTCCATCAATCAGAATGCCAAACATACAGAATATCAGGAACAGAATACGTACAAATGTAACAACCCATTTATTTTCACCAAATAAGTACTTACATGTTGACTCTAACTGATAAGAATATGACAGCATTGTTGTGAAAATAAAGATAAACAAGATTACCGCAAGCAGCATAGCTCCTGCCTGTCCGATCGTCGTTGCCATCGCTTCCTGCATGAACGCGATACCATACTGAATACCTTTCGCATGCTCTACTAACAGCACATCACCGACACCATCCGCAGCTACATTATAAGTACCCGCAAGAAGTACCGACAATCCTGTACAGGTACATACCAGAAGTGTATCTACATATACGGAAAATCCCTGAACCAATCCCTGTTTTACAGGATGGGATGTATCTGTCGTCGCAGAGATCAGCGGGCTCATACCATTACCGGCATCGTTAGAAAAGAATCCTCTCTTAATTCCCCATGACAGCGCTGATCCTACGATTCCGCCAAATACCGCATCTTTACCAAATGCACTTGCAAAAATAGAACCAAATACGGATGGGATTCTTTCCGCATTCACGATCATAATAATGACCATAACTAACAGATAAATGCCGCACATGATCGGCGCAAGGAACTCTGCCACCTGTCCGATTCGCTTGATACCACCCATGGTTACGATACCAACGATGATTACCATTCCGATTCCTACTACTACAAACGGAATCCCAAATGCTCCCTTTACGGCAGTGGCGGCTGTCTGTGTCTGCATAGCCGGAAGCAAAAAACCAGGTCCGATAAATACAGCGATACAGAATAACACTGCAAGAATCTTACCAAGTGTCTTATTCTTAATTCCCTTAGACATATAGAACGCCGGCCCTCCGGTCAGCTCTCCTAAGTTTCTCGTCTTGTATGCCTGGCCAAGGATACACTCTACCATACCAGTAGATGCACCAAGAATCGCTGTGATCCACATCCAGAAAATGGCTCCCGGGCCACCCATAAAAATAGCAGTTGCTGTACCCGCGATATTACCGGTTCCGATACGTCCTCCTACGGTTGTTGCAAATGCCTGGAATGGCGACAGTGCTTTATCTTGTTTATTATCACCTTTCTCGAGCAGACATTTTGCCATATCCTTTACTCTGCGAATCTGCATTCCCTTCAACCGGACGGTAAACCATACCGCAGCGATCATTAGAAATACACACATAACCGGATGCCATACAATGTCATTCACAGTATTCATTACTTTTACAAATAATTCCATATTTTCTACCCCATTCATTCCTTTTCTATCATTTGCATTATCATACACTCAAATACCGAGTGCACTCTTTTTTGATTATAGCAGTAATCTATACTTGATGCAATTCAGATTTGAAACAAATTTATTGCTCATCCGTATAAAAACGCTGAATTTCTGTATTTTCTCCATATGCATGAGACCTGCTGTCTCCTGCATATCTATAGACAAAAACAATCAGGATATTCTTTATGTCTAAAAAACGTTCTCTCATTGCTCTTCTGATTCTGGCTGTCTCTGCATTGACTGTGTGCTGTCTGTTAAGCTGCCGGATATATGCAGATGCGGATACAAAATTCGACGCCTTTACCGATGCTCTCTTTCAGGAAGAGGTAAACAGCAACAGCATTACCCTTCACTATACACTGAAGAACCCGGACAACTACGGAATACGCAATCCCATCATTTCTTTCGGAAATTATTCCGTTTCTTCTTCTGATGTCAGTACTGCTGCCGAAAACAATCTTGCCCAACTGAAAGACATCCCTTATGCCGAACTCTCTCCTTCCAATCAGACCATCTGGAAACTTTTAGAGGATTCCTTCTCCAACACTCTGTCCGGAATTCCATATCTGTTATACGAAGAACCCATCAGCCCTCTTACAGGAATTCAGACACAGCTTCCTATTTTATTATCTGAATATCAATTTGCTGATACCACAGATGTGGATACATATCTTGCCCTGCTAAAAACACTCCCGGAACACTTCGATTCTCTAACCGGTTTTGAAACGTCCAAAGCGGATGCCGGTCTGTTCATGGCATCCTCCACAGCCGATTCCGTGATCAAAGAATGTAATACCTTTCTTAATATGGGAAGCAGTAATTATCTTTACTCTTCCTTTGAAGATCGCATCAATAATCTCTCTGGCTGTTCTGCTGATACAAAAAAAGCTTATATTGCACAAAATGAATCCGCACTCAAAGAATATGTATTTCCCGCTTATCAGAATCTGATTACTGCATTGGAAACATTAAAATCCAAAAGTGGCAGTTCCGGTGGGCTATGCCGCCTTCCGGACGGTAAAAATTATTACCAGCATCTGATCAAATGTGAAACCGGCTCTGATCGTTCCATAGATGAATTGAAAAAACTGACCATGACACAGATCCAGTCGGATCTCATCGCCATGCAGACCGTTCTCACTTCGCCTGAATACGCTTCCAGAACAGATTCATCCAATTTAAGCGATACCACATTAGATGCATTCACCTTACAGGACTCAAACCCTGCTGCCATCCTAAACGATCTCCAACAGAAAACCGAACGATTCTTCCCATCCATCGAAGCTGTGAATACGCAGGTAAAATACGTTCAAGCTGACGTGGCTGAATATGTGAGTCCTGCATTCTACATGGTTCCCGCTATCGATAACACCGAAGGGCAGACCATTTACATCAACTCGCTCCATCTGCCGGACGATCTGACTCTATTTACGACACTGGCACACGAAGGATTTCCCGGTCATCTGTATCAGCATGTCTATTATGCATCCACAGATCCCGAACCGATACGCAGTCTCTTAGACTGTGGCGGCTATACCGAAGGCTGGGCAACTTACACAGAAATGATAAGTTATTACTTTTCCGGTTTGTCAAAAGACGAAGCATCCCTGCGCCAGCACAATGCTTCCGTTCTGCTCGGTCTCTATGCTCTTGCAGATATCGGCATTCATTACGACGGCTGGAATCTCAAAGATACCATCTCATTCTTCCGTGATTACAGTATTCAGGATGCGGCGACCATCTCAAAAATCTACGACCTGATCACCGCAGATCCGGCAAACTATCTCAAGTATTATATTGGTTACGTTGAATTCATGGAACTGAAAAAAGAAGCAATGAAAAAATGGGGAGATGATTTCTCACAGATCCGCTTCCATAAAGCGGTATTAG
>ERZ894223.1159-NODE-1159-length-19274-cov-7.022894_pt1 | contig 19274 bp, 13 predicted proteins | sample MGYA00380293_ERZ894223 | MGnify/ENA primary metagenome ERZ894223 (study PRJEB32331, sample SAMN06328445) | human gut metagenome | biome: human gut microbiome; feature: stool | host: Homo sapiens | collected 2014-11-05 ...
GATGTGCGGATGAGAAGACGACGGGGGAGAAGACGACGGAGAGCGGCAGCGCTGCCGCGGTATCCGGAAGCAGTGTTTTTGACGGTGACCTGGAGGAGAATGTCACGATCCGGGTATTGGAAAATGACACCGCCATTTCCAAGGGATATTTTGAGGAGCTGATTACCGCATTCAATGAGGCGTACGCCGATCAGGGAATCACGGCGGTGGATGCCAACATGGATCAGTACCTGGATCTTGCAAATGACGGACCTTATGGCTATGGACCGGATGTGTTATACCAGGCGAACGATGTCATCATGCAGTACGCCAAGGGAAAACATATCTATCCGCTTCCGGTACAGCAGCTGTCCTGCTATGAGCAGATTCCGGAGAGCGCGTGGAAGGCATATGAGACGACCGTGGACAGCACGACCTACTGCTGCGGTGTCCCGGTCAATGTGCAGGCGCCGATGCTGTACTATCGGGCGGAGCTGCTGCCGGAGGACTGGCAGGAGAACTGGGATGAGGATCAGAACGGCGTGCCGGATATGGTGGAGAACTGGAACGATCTGTATGCATATTCCAAAGAACGCCATGAAGAAAATCCGGCGCAGTACGGGTATATGAAGTCGCTGTACGATGTGTATTTTTCCAGCGGATTCTTATTTTCCTACGGCGGCTATGTGTTCGGCGAGGAGAATACGAACCCGGAGGACGTCGGATTTTCTGCCGGCGAGGCGGAAAAAGGCGCGTGGGTTCTGCAGCGGCTTGCGGGTGTGATGAACGAGGAATGTATCGACGACACGATCACAACCAACGCATACAGCAAACTGGGGGATGGCACCTATTTTGCGACGCTCTCGACACCGGATATGTACTCCACGTTCGCAGATGAACTGGAAAAAGAATACGAGGCGGAGGGCATGAACGAGGAGGAAGCCAGGGAGACAGCAAAGCAGAATCTGATCATGACGACACTGCCGAAGCTTCCGGAAAGCGGCGATCTGTCGGAGAGCGATCCGGTACTGATCGATATGAAAGCGATGGGCGGAGTCAACGGATACGCAGTGAGCGCGTACACCAAGGCGCCGAATGCCTGCCTGGCATTTATTGATTTTGCGACAAGCTATGAGATGGTCACCAGACGGAGCGAGATGCTCGGAATTGCACCGGCGCGCGGCGATGCGGCGGAGAGTGCGGGGGACGTATCGGAGAAAATCTATGCAAATCTCGAGAACGGAAATGTGGTGCTGATGCCGTCCATCTCCGAGGTGTCGCAGATCTGGACGCCGGCACAGACCTTTTTTACAGATTTAGCGAAGGACGCGTTCCGAAGCGGCAGTGAGAAAAAGTATCAGGATCTGCCTGCGCTAAAGAGCGGGCTGGAACAGGTGGATACACAGATCCATGACGCAATATATACGTTAAAGTAGCAGATATGGAGAGAACGGTATGAAGCAAAAAATAAAGCGTGCTGCTGCCTGGTTTGGTGACAGCAGCGGGAACGTAAAATTATCAATGGTCATCATGGGGGCAGGGCAGTTCCGCTATGGCGCAAAGGGAAAAGGCGTGTGCTTTTTCCTGTCGGAAGTCCTGATGATCTGCTATATGGCAATGCGCGGGTGTCGTGATCTCGCCGGTTTTTTTACACTGGGTACGACCAGAGGGGATGCATGGCTTGGCGTAGAGGGAGATAACTCGGTTGTCATGCTGCTGATGGGAATATTTGCGTGGATCGTCCTGGCGGCGTTTGTGTGTATCTACTGCGGAAACGTGCGCGACGCTTACCGGATGCAGAAGCGGATCGAGCAGGGAAGAAGCGTGTTGTCCTTCCGCGAGGAGGCGGCACAACTGCTCGACAAAAAGTTCTATGTCACGGTGCTCGCGTTGCCGGTCATCGGTGTATTTATCTTTCAGATCCTGCCGGTTCTGTTCATGATCCTGATTGCATTTACGAACTACGGCGGAGACATTGTACCCCCGGAACTCGTGGACTGGGTGGGACTTGCAAATTTTAAAAAACTGCTGACGCTGACGCAGTTTGCACCGACCTTTTTTAAGATTCTGGGATGGAATGTCGTGTGGGCGCTTGTCTCCACTGCACTTAATTATTTTGCCGGTCTCGGGCTGGCGCTGCTCCTGAATAAGGACTGCGTCAGGGGAAAAGCCATCTGGCGCGCGTTTCCGGTGCTGGCATACGCAATTCCGGGATTTATCACCCTGCTGGCGTTTAAGTTCATGTTTTCCTACGGCGGACCGGTCAATCAGATCATCGTGGCACACGGGGGCGGCGCGGTCGGCTTTCTGGATCTGGATGCCAAGTGGACGGCGCGCCTGATCGGACTTTTGGTCAACTGCTGGATCAGTACACCGCAGATCATGCTGCTTGCCACAGGAATTCTGTCAAACCGGGATGCTTCCTTATATGAAGCGGCGCGCATTGACGGGGCGGGACGCATGCAGCAGTTCCGGAAACTGACGCTGCCGTTCGTACTTTTTTCGACAATGCCGGTGCTGATCGGACAGTTTATCGGAAATTTCAATAATTTCGGGATCTTTTACTTCCTGCGGGGCGGGCTGTATATGGACGGCTATTTCCTTGCGAGTGATACGGATCTTTTGATTAACTGGCTCTATAACCTGTCCATCGACAACAATTATTACTGCATCGGCGCGGCGATCAGTCTGATTATTTTCTTTATCACATCGGCAATATCACTTGTGGTTTACATAAAGTCACCGTCTTACAGGGAGGAGGATACGTTTCAATGAGCAGAAAAACAGAGAAAAAGCGGCGGATGTCCGCAGGAAGAATCCTCGATACCGGAATGACCTATCTCATATTGTTTGCAGTGGCGTTTGTATTCTTCTTTCCGTGCCTGTGGCTGATCCTTGCATCGTTTTCCAAATCGGGAACGATCTATTCGTTTGACGGTTTTTTCCCGGCCGGATACAGTCTGGCGAGCTTCAAACGGCTGTTTACGGATACGGCACTGTACAACTATCCGCGCTGGTTTGCCAATACACTTTTTGTGGCGGCAGGCAGCTGCATCCTCGGCACGTTTCTGGTGATCCTGACTGCCTATACCATGTCGCGTTTTACGTTTGCGGCGCGCAAACCGATGATGAAGATTACGATGGTGCTTGGAATGTTTCCTTCCTTTATGGGAATGATTGCGGTGTACCTTCTGATGACGCAGTTTAATCTGATCAATCATCTCTGGGGACTGATCTTAATCTACAGTGCGGGAGCGCCGATGGGCTATCTGACGCAGAAAGGCTTTTTCGATACGATTCCCAAGGCGATCGACGAGGCGGCGAGAATTGACGGAGCCACGAATTTTCAGGTTTTTATGAAAATCAATCTGCCGCTCTCCCGGCCGATCATCGTCTATACTGCGCTCTCTTCTTTTACCTGGCCGTGGAGCGACTTTATTCTGCCGAAGCTTTTGCTGAAGGAAAAGAACCTGTATACGGTGGCGGTTGGTCTGATGAGCCTCGATGAGACGGAATTTGCAAGATTTGCGGCGGGAAGCGTGTTCATCGCGGTGCCGATTGTCCTGCTTTATTTTTTCCTGGTCAAGGACATGGTGAACGGCATGGCTGCGGGCGCGGTGAAAGGGTGATCCGGAATACAAAGTGGCAGCAGCCGCGGAACGGTGATCCGGAATACAAAGTGGCAGCAGCCGCGGATTTGAATAAGATAGAATGAGAAAGCCGTTTCGAGGAAAAATGTGCAGACAGTTTTATTGATCGTAGCGCTCTCTATGGACGTCTTTCTGGCATCCGTGGCGTGCGGGGCGGAACAGATCCGGATCGAAAAGAAGACAGCACTCTGCATCGGCGCGGTATGCAGCGGAGTGCTGTTTTTTTCATTAGTGTGCGGAAAACTGATCGATGGAGTGGTCAGGGAAAAATATGCGGCGTATCTGTGTTTTGCGGGATTGTTTCTGGTCGGCGCTTATAAGCTGACGGAGTACGGAATCCGGGCGTATATCAGGAGACACCAATTCCTGTGCAAGCAGGTAAAAATGAAATTTTCACAGCTGAATTTTATCATCAGCATTTACAATAATCCGGCGGCGGCAGATAGGGATTGCTCTGCGACCATGTCAGTGACGGAAGGAATATGTTTCGCGCTCGCCATGTCGGTGGACGGATTTTTCGGCGGTCTGGGGGCGGCGTTTCTGGATATTTCGATTGCTGGCACGGTATGCCTGAATCTGGTATTCAGTGCACTTGCGGTGCTTGGCGGAAGCGCTGTCGGGAAATATGCGGCGGACCGGTGCAAAAGAGATTACTCCTGGATCGGCGGCGCCCTGTTTGTGGTGCTGGCATTCAGCAAAATTTTGTAGATTTATAGTAAATGTGTCAAAAAAAGCTTGCGTTTTCATTGCGGTATGGTATAATATGCCTATACATGAAGCAGTGGAAACGCACAGCTCTTGTAAAATATAATTAGATATTGTGGGATCTGAGAGTGGAGATGATTTTAATTCCTGTACACATGAGGGGTGCTTACAGGTTTTATAACGATGTCTCCTTTTTTTATGCGCTGCGCATGGGGAGTACGGGGCAGGAACGGATTTCACAATAGAGGGAAGCATAAATAAGCAATAAGGGGCAAACAAGGAGGAACATGGTATGGCAAAGTATGTGATGGCACTGGATGCAGGAACGACGAGCAACCGTTGTATTTTATTTAACGAGCAGGGAGAGATCTGTTCGATGGCACAGAAAGAGTTCCGGCAGTTTTTTCCGAATCCGGGATGGGTGGAGCACGATGCCAATGAGATCTGGTCTACAATGCTTGGCGTGGCGGTCGAGGCGATGAACATGATCCGCGCGACGGCGGCGGATATTGCGGCGATCGGTATCACCAATCAGCGTGAGACGGCGATTGTCTGGAACAAGGAGACTGGAGAACCGGTCTATAATGCGATCGTGTGGCAGTGCCGCAGAACTTCGGACATTGCGGATGCATTGAAGGCGAAGGGTCTCGAGGAGACATACCGTCAGAAGACGGGACTGATCATTGACGCGTATTTTTCTGCGACGAAGATCAAGTGGATTCTCGATAATGTTGAGGGTGCGAGAGAGCTTGCAGAGCAGGGCAAGCTGCTGTTCGGAACGGTGGAGACCTGGCTGATCTGGAAGTTCACCAAGGGTGCGGTGCATGTGACCGATTATTCCAACGCATCCCGTACGATGCTGTTCAACATCAACGATCTGTGCTGGGACAAGGAGATCCTGGAGGAGCTGGAGATTCCGGAGTGCATGCTGCCGACACCGCGTCCGTCCAGCGAAGTCTACGGCTACACAGATCCTTCGTTTTTAGGAGATGCGATCCCGATTGCGGGAGCTGCAGGCGACCAGCAGGCGGCGCTTTTCGGACAGACCTGTTTCCACGAGGGCGAGGCGAAGAATACCTACGGTACCGGATGTTTCCTTCTGATGAATACCGGAGAGAAGCCGGTATTTTCCAAGAACGGCCTGGTCACTACGATTGCGTGGGGACTCGACGGAAAGGTGAATTACGCATTGGAGGGTTCCATCTTTGTGGCGGGTGCTGCGATTCAGTGGCTGCGCGACAACATGAAGATGATTGACTCTTCCATGGATTCAGAATATATGGCGAAGAAGGTTCACGGAACACACGGCTGCTATGTGGTTCCGGCGTTTACGGGACTCGGCGCGCCGCACTGGGATCAGTATGCGCGAGGCACGATCGTGGGATTGACGAGAGGAACGAACAAGAACCATATCATCCGTGCGACGCTGGAATCGATTGCGCTGCAGGTGTGCGATGTCATCGATGCGATGCGTGCAGATGCCGGCATTGATTTAAAGTCCCTGAAAGTCGACGGCGGTGCAAGTGCGAACAACTTCCTGATGCAGTTTCAGGCGGATATGATCAATGCGCCGGTGAAGCGTCCGCAGTGCGTCGAGACGACTGCGATGGGAGCCGCTTATCTGGCAGGTCTGGCAGTTGGATACTGGAAGGATAAGGAGGACGTGGTCAACAACCAGAAGATCGACCGCATCTTTACCCCGGAGATGGAGGAGGAAGAGCGCAAGGCAAAACGCAAGGGCTGGAATAAGGCAGTCAAGTATGCGTACGGATGGGCAAAAGACGAGCCGGAGGAAGAAGAGGAATAGAAGGCGCGTTAGAAGCAAGCTTACCATATACTATAGGATGAAACGAAACCGCGCAGAGCCGGAAACGGACTCGCGCGGTTTTTCACTCCAGAGGATGCGGTGCTTCCTGTGCAGCTGCCGGTATCCCGGATATTGTTGAATTTTCAGATTCATGGTAGAATGAGTTAAAATGTGATGGAAGAGTTCTATGGATCGGGCATTGTGAAAGAGGAGCAGATACAGATGGAGATTCGATTATTATACGGAAATGAGATACAGTGGGCGGTGCAGACGGCGCATGAGGTCTATGAGCAGTGTGTGCGTCCGTATACAAGAAATGCGGCGGAGGTGCAGCAGTATTATGACTATATGAATCTGCCCAATCTTTCACAGGAGATGCTGGCGGGAAGGCTGTTCTTATGGGGCGCATTTGAAAACGGGCAGATGTGCGGCGTTAGTGCCATGCAGAATGTCGGACATATCACAGCGCTGTATGTAAGACCGCAGTATTCCGGAAGGCGGATCGGCAGCAGCCTGGTGGACCGGATGTGCAACTTTGCAGCTTCCAGATTGCAGTGCGGACGTGTGACGGTGCAGGTGGCACCGGCGGTGGCAAATTATTTTTACCACACGGGATTTACGTTGATTCAGGTGGCACCGGCGGGAATGTATGTGCCGTTGGAGAGAAGAATCTGGTCGGTTCCGATGACCCAGGGATACATGGGAAATATCGGGGGAAGCGGCAGGACCGTGCAGGGCGGTGGTGCGCAGGTGGTGCAGCCACGGCGCACAAAGCCGGAGATCACTTATCCGAAAAAGAAGGTAAGCGCCAGACAGGTAATTCTGCTTACGGCAGTGACGCTTGTTTTTGCAGTGACAGTGGTGACGGGAATTACCGTATATCATATCACACAGGAGGGAATCACGGGCGTATATGAGACGTCTGATCCGGTGTGGGACGAGAATACCGAAACGGACGATGGACAGGAGCTGTAGCAAAGAGCAGTCATTTTAATCTGACAAAAAAGCGCAGGACGCGAAGCGGAAGGAGACGGAAGATGGATACGACGACAAAGGGAACCCGCACAAAGTACCGTCTGGCGGAGGCGATGAAGGAATGCATGAAGACGACGCCGGTCGATAACATTACCGTGACACAGCTGACGGAACTGTGTGGTGTTACAAGGCAGACGTTTTATCGCAATTTTATTGACAAGTACGATCTGATCAACTGGTATTTTGATATTTTGCTTCACAAGTCTTTTGAGCACATGGGGAGAGGGAAAAATATTTATGAGAGCCTTGTGAAAAAATTTAGTTACATCCGGGAAGAGCGGGTCTTTTTTTCTGCCGGCTTTAAGTCTGCGGACCAGAATAATCTCAAAGATCATGATTTCAGGCTGATTCTGGCGTTTTACGAGGATCTGATCCGACAGAAAACAGGGAAAATGCCCGATGAGGAGATTGGATTTTTACTCGAGATGTACTGCCAGAGTTCCGTGTATATGACAGTGAAATGGGTGACGGAGGGGACGAAGATGCCGCCGGAGCGCTTAGCAGAGCTTATGGTGAAGGCGATGCCCGAGAAAATAAGCGAGTTGTTTGAACAATTAGAAATATTGTATTGATAATAGAGGATTTTAAAATAGAAATTGTGATAAATAGTTACACTTCCCGGATTCTGTCACTTCCCTTTTGTACATTGTGTTGTTAAAATACGATCAAAGATCATTATGTATGGGAAAGGGGAACAAAAAATGGCAAACAGAATTATGTTGAATCAGACATCCTATCATGGGGCGGGAGCGATTGCGGAGATCGTGAATGAGGCGAAAGCGCACGACTACAAAAAAGCATTTGTCTGCTCAGACCCGGATCTGATTAAGTTTCAGGTATCCACAAAGGTAACGGATCTGCTGGATCAGGCAGGGCTTTCCTACGAGATTTATTCCAACATCAAGGCAAATCCTACGATTGAGAACGTGCAGACCGGTGTGGCTGCGTTCAAAAAATCCGGAGCGGACTATATTATTGCAATCGGCGGCGGATCTTCTATGGATACGGCAAAAGCGATCGGCATTATCATCGCAAATCCGGAATTTGAGGACGTCAGAAGCCTGGAGGGCGTTGCGCCGACCAGGAAGCCGTGTGTGCCGATCATTGCTGTGCCGACAACCGCAGGTACCGCTGCAGAGGTTACGATCAACTATGTTATCACGGATGTTGAGAGAAAGAGAAAGTTTGTATGCGTAGATCCGCATGATATGCCGATCATTGCTGTGGTAGATCCGGAAATGATGTCCTCCATGCCGAAGGGGCTGACGGCATCGACCGGAATGGATGCGCTGACACATGCCATCGAGGGTTACACGACGAAGGCGGCATGGGAGATGACAGATATGTTCCATTTAAAGGCCATCGAGATTATTTCAAAATCTCTGCGCGGCGCGGTGGCAAACACGCCGGAAGGACGCGAGGGTATGGCACTCGGACAGTATATCGCAGGTATGGGATTTTCCAATGTCGGTCTTGGAATTGCCCACTCCATGGCACATACATTAGGTGCGGTTTATGATACGCCGCACGGTGTGGCATGTGCGATGATGCTTCCGATTGTGATGGAGTATAATGCAGACTGCACAGGCGAGAAGTACCGTGAAATTGCACGGGCGATGGGCGTAGAAGGTGTGGATGCCATGTCCCAGGAAGAGTACCGGAAAGCCGCTGTTGCAGCAGTCAGAAAGCTCTCCGAGGATGTGGGAATTCCGTCAAAACTGGAAGCTATCAAAGAGTCAGATCTTGATTTCCTTGCAGAGTCCGCACATGCGGATGCCTGCGCACCGGGCAACCCGAAGGATGCATCGGTGGAGGATTTAAAAGAGCTGTTCCGCAAGATTATGTAATCCATCTTACATGAACGCAATTAAGAAGTTAGGTTAGGACAGATCCCCCCTTTGCCGGATTGCCGGCGGAGAGGGGATTTTTTTGTTTCATAGGAAATACCGTGATATATTAATATGTGAAAGCAGAACCTTCCTATGAAATAAAAAACGCTCCGCGAGGATGCGCAGCTCGCGGTAAGGAAAATATCGCTTTGCGAACCGCTCGCGCGCGGAGAATCTCGCAAGCGAGATTCTTTTTACATATCGTTTGAGTGCGCCGGTGCGTGTCAGAAACAGGTGAGAAAAGTCGTGGCGGGAAGCTGCCAGGTATGATAGTATAAAAGAGAAAGAAGAAAATGAGGAGTGGTGGTAAAAATGAAAATCAGACAGTTGTATGCGTATGAACTCCGACCGGCGGCAGCGCTGGTGATGGAGACATACAGCAGGATGGAGCAGCCGTATGTGGCGAATCCAAAAGAGATAGAGGATTTCAAACGCTATGCAGATGAAGACCATCTATGGGTGGAATCATGTAAAAATAAGCTCTTTTTATTTGGAGCGTTTGATGACAATGACCAGATGTGCGCCGTCGGTGCGATCGATGCGGCGGGTGCGGTCACGCTTCTCTACGCAGGGCTGAATTTCCAGCATCGGGGACTGGAAGCGGAAGTGCTGCGCGAGATGGAGGAGTTTGCGACTGTCGGGCGCAGTATTGCAAGAGAAGAGATAAAGATTCCGGAGAAGTGGATGCAGTATACAGCGACAGCGGGTGCGCCGGAGCAGTCGTCTGTGACAGGACAGCAGACCGCGCCGGGGCAGCAGTCGTTTGCGGCAGGGCAGCAGACCGCGCCGGGGCAGCAGCCGTTTGCGGCAGGGCAGCAGCCTACGCCGGAGCAGTCGTTTGCGACAGAGCAGCAGCCTACGCCGGAGCCGCAGGCGTACCGGAATCAGAACACAGGCTACGGACAGGACTATGGTCAGCAGCAATATCAGAACACAGGGTATGGACAGGGCTACGGCCAGCAGCAGAATCAGAATATGGGCTACGGACAGAGTTACGGTCAGCAGTCCTATCAGAACACAGGATATGGACAGGGGTACGGAGAGAGTTACGGTCAGCAGACAGCACCTTTAAAAAAGAGCCGTGCTCTGCTGTGGGTTGTGCTGGCGATCATAGGTTGTGCCGTGCTGCTTGTGACCGTGCCTTCGTTCATCCTTTTTCACGCGGTCAACCGTACCGTGCAGGATACGTTGACGTGGAATGAGTCGTCTGCGGAGGCGTACAGAGACGGGGCAGATGGCAGCTATACGGAGGACGATACGGAGGTAGAAGACACCGGGGAGGAACGTGAGGTATTAGAACTGGCGGATTCTCTGGGAAAAGACTTTTTTGTCACGCAGGATGACATTTATGTGGCAGATCAACTTTCCTATACGGTTACCGCACAGCATATCGAGGTCCCGAATCAGCGGAAAGACGGATTTGAGGAGTACGATGTTTCGTATCCGGTTATTACCTATGCGGATGGAAGAGATGCGACCGGAGTAAATGAGATTCTGCGGAATGCCGCCTGTGCGCAGCTGGATACCATGTATCCGGAACCGCAGGAAGAATATCTGTATCTGGATGAAGACTACCCGTATCTGGCATGTTATGTGGATTATGAGATCACGTATATGAGTGATGAGATTCTGTGCGTGGCATTTCAGGATCACTATTTTAACGGAAGTATGTGGGGCGAGTTTTGTGACCTGCGCACAAGAGTCATCAATCTTGCCACGGCAGAGCGATATGAGGTTGAGGATGTGCTGCGTTCGGATGATACGTTTGCGGAGGCTTATTATGAAAAAATCTGCGAGAAGTCGGATTCTTTCAACGATGCACCCGCATTTACCGCCCGGATGGCGGGACAGACGATGGACGGGGAGATTCTGGAGGGAAGATATTACAGCAACTATGTCCTCTGCAAAAATGATATTTATGTGAATCTTACCTATCATTATTACGATGAAGGACTGATTATGCACGGCTGGGATTCCACGCAGTGGACGATGGAGGAACTGGAAGCGTACCGGACGGACAGCGATCTGTGGGAGAAATATTTGAAGTGATTTTACGAAAGTGGAAACAAAATTGTTTCCACTTTTGCTATTTTCTTGTGCCCTGCTGGTTCTCAGAAGAGAATATTGAAATTTTATAGTAAAGAAATATTGTAATTTTTTTTCAGATCATTTTTCAGACCGGATGCATTGTAGATGTCCTCCATAAGGAGGGCATTGTAATAGGCATAGTGTGCAAATTCCTTTGCGGAATTTGTGAGACCAAGTGATCCTAATGCCTGACAGTAGTGTGAAAAAATGTTCCCTGTAAAATACATTGAACTTATAGCATCGGAAAAAAGCGGGACTAACGCAACGATTTCCGAAAGACGATTTTCTGTATAAAGAAATCTTATAAGCATTCCCAAGGTTACGGGGAAGGAACGCTTTTTCTCGAGAACATCCAACGGAACATGGCTGGTATATTCCAGAAGCTTATAAAAACAGTAAATGCCATGTGTAGGATTTATAGTTGCATAAGTGCGGCAGATATTGTTTAAAATGGTAAGTTCTATCCACGATAATCGATAGTCAAGAATTTTATCAAATTGAAAGCCGGGCAAAGTCATGAAAAGAGCATTTTTTAACCCTTTTAATTTTTGATCATTGTCGGATTCACAGATGGCTGATTTGTAAGCAGCAAATTGTAAATAGCAGATATCTTTGGAGTTGCATAGCATCTCCATTTTTTTTACAAGATCAAGCTGTAAGGTTTTGTGATTCATACGAGTTTTCGCTAAACGAAGCTGGAGTTCCTGCAGTTTGTTCTCTTTTTCACTCCCGTAAAATGTAAAAACAAGATCCGAAATACCTAGGCGTTGAAGCAAGGTTTGAGCAAGAATGATATCAGGCTGCTGTGTTTCGTTTTCGATTTTTGAAAGCTTGGATTTGCTGCATAATCCTCGGCAAAGCGCCGACTGAGATAATTTTTGATCTTTGCGTAGAGAGCGGATCAGGCCCCCCAGCGTGAGAACCTTGTGAGAGAAAAAGTCATAGGTGCCATCTCCCATAGAAGAGACATTTATGGGGAGCTTGAGGGGAAACGATATAAGCGGAATATCAGAAAATAAGTTTAAGTCTTCAACCAAAGTTGCAGAAAGGTGGTTGGAAACATAATTTCTACAGATGGTGGCATAACAGCTGTTAATGGAATGGGCAGAGAAAAAGGCAGTTTTAAATAAGGTCAGAAAACGATCCTGTTGTCCCATATAATAGTATCCGAGTGCGGTTAAAAACGTCAGTTCATGTATAAGTCCGTCGTCAAGATTTAAAATCATTTGATGGCGGTAGAAGTCCGACAGTTCAAGTGCAGACTTATAGTCACAGACAGTCAGCAGATATTTGGTATATACCACCGCATTTTCCGCAAGTAAACGATCCCGTTCAAGAAAAGAAAGCGAACGGGCAGAGAGATAGGAAGAAATCTGCTGGCAGACATGATGAGCAGTAGCTGTATCACCAAGGTACAGTGCTTCCTGCGCAAGATATATAAATAGTTCTATTTCGACAGAAGACAAAAACAGAGAATGGATTGCTGCATTGTCGATATCAGATCTTGTGATTTTTAAAGCAAAGCGAACCAGCTCATAAGTATGGGCGTGATTTGCATGACCAGAACGTAATTGCAGCTTGCAGTGAAGCAGAAGCCATTCCTGATAGTAAAATTTATTGTCTGCCCAATTCAGCATTTCAATGTGATCCAATAACTGGCAGGCGGGCGTGAGTTGCCAGGAATCCAGATAAAAGCGTACTTCCTTCAAGGCGTAAAAGCAGTCAAAGTCTGCGCGCGTCGAGAAAGTAGGATAAGCTTCACAAAAGATACCAGCATGTGCCATTAAAGTCTGAAAAGTGGCAGGGCTGACACCGGCAGAGCCGTTCTCAATGCGGGACAGAGAGAGGGTAGAACAGACTCCATCGGATAATTGTTCCTGGGTTAGACCCGCATTAAGGCGGGCCTGTCTAATAATAGAACCGGCATGTTGTACACTCATAGAAAATAGCTCCTTTATATGAAACTACAAACAGTATAAAACGGACATAGGGAAAATGCAAGGTTTTGAAAAACCTGCATAAATGTCGGAAAAGTTTCCATTTATGAAATTAAAAATGTGAGAAACTTCAAGTATCATAAAGGTAAGGTGTGGCAGCACACCTTACCTTTATGATAAAGACGGAGAAAAGTATGTTGAAATATGAGATAGTATCGATTCTTAGAAATAAGGCAGCCTATATTTTTCTGTTGGTTGTTCTGCTTTTTGGATTAAAAGCTACGGTGGAACTGCAAAGATCGATTACATCCAGTCAGGACACGAACTATATAAAGCGGGAACTGCAATATGAACTTGTGATGCATCGGCAGCTGTTAGAATCGGAGCTTGCTACTGCGCGCAGAGATGCAGGAGATGCAAAACGGCGAAAATTTAATACAAATGCAATACAATTTCGTAAATGGAGAATAGAAGAATTACAGGAACTTATTGCATTGCTTGAGGTGGGCGGGACAGAGTCACAGCAGTTCCAGAAGGAATATAAGGCATATGGGGTGATATGCAGTATTGTATCATACCAGATGTTTGTTTATCCAGAGCGTGGATGCAGCCCTGTTGAAGTACGTTGTGCAGATATGTTTCAGAAATGGGGCAGGCAGCTGGGACTTTATGACCTTCCGTTTGACATTTCTTCTATGACTGCGAATCCATATGTATCGTCCGAACTGATGGAAGCTTCTGTTGCAGCGTATGAAAATAATATGGGCCGTCTGGAACATTTATTAAATGATTATGATAAAAAAAGTCTGGGATTGGACTCGGGATCGCCCTATGCTTTTTTAGAGACTCTATTTTGTGAAAATGCGTATGTACTTACGATATTAGATATTTGCATCCTGTTATTTTCTTTTGGCTACATTATGGAAGGAAAAAATGACCACAGGTATGAATTTATGACAGTGCAGCCATACAGTGAGTGGAAGAAGTACAGGCATTATGTGACCTCTTTTTTTGTGGCGGCAGGAGTTGTGTGTGCGATTGGAATAGGTGTGTGGTTTTTATATTGGGGAATGCGATGCGGCTTTGATGGGATTGACAGCCATATGTTTGTGGATGTTAAAACCTATAAGAGGTTTTATTCATACGAGCATCTGGAAGATTACTCCTATGAGGGGTTAGCCCGCATGTATGCGGATTATAAGTATACAGACGGAGGAAGAGGAGTCATGCTGTATACAACTTATCCGTTGGGATCACTTCCGTTATATCGTTTCCTACTATATATGTGTATACTTGCAGCTTTAAAAGTTTTGTTTTTTGCGATGCTTGGAAGCGGGATTCGAGTGCTGATACAGCATTCACAGGGCGGGATTGCCGTGGTGGCAGCAGCAACCGTGCTTACAGGATACAGTCAGCTGACAGGCTGGGGAAAACCATATAATCCGTTTGCGATTGGATCCTGCTGGAATGTGACGCTGGGATCAGAACGGATCACATGGCTGTATGCGGTATTGGAACTAACATTCAGTTGTATTTTGATTATGATAATAACGTGTACTGTATCCGGGAAAAAAGACAGAATATAGGGGAGAGCGGAATGAAGGTTTTACAGGTTGAAGATATTGAAAAGTCTAAGAAAAGAAAAAAGATTCTGAAGGGATTAAGTTTTTCCGTGGACGAACAGGAGATTGTAGGACTTTTAGGACCAAATGGGAGCGGAAAATCGACTACAATAAAATGCATCAGTGGATTATATAGGACAGATAGAGGGAGAATCAGAATCTGTGGGAATGACATCAAAAGCAACCGCTTAGAAGCATTAAAACAGATTGGAATTGCCATGGAAGTCCCCGCTCTTTATCCTGAATTAAGCGGTATACAGAATCTGCGGATGGCAGCAACAGCCAGAAAGGTGCCCAAAGAGCGGGTGGAGGAACTTGCCGTTTTCACAGATCTGGGGGACAGACTTTTGGATCGCACCGGAACCTATTCCATGGGAATGAAAATGCGGCTGAATCTGGCAATAGCGATTGTGGATCAACCCAAACTGGTAATTCTGGACGAGCCCACCAATGGCCTTGACCCGGAAGCAGTTTTTCGGCTGCGACGGGAAATCGAGGAGATTCGTCAGAGGGGGAGTGCTGTTTTGATCTCTTCCCATCAACTTTCGGAAGTGGAAAAGATTGCAGATCGAATCGTTGCTATTGACGATGGCATGGTTTGTTTTGATGGAAAGCTTGATGATCTTTCCGACAGGTTTGAAAATCTTGAAGAATTTTACAAAAATTTGTATGGAGCAGATAAGAAATGAAAGCATTTTTGCAAAATGAAATACGGCTTTTCTTTAGCCGGAAAAATTACCTGGTCTGGATTGTGGGAGTGCTGGCGGTTGTTTTTGCATATAGACTTTACTATGTTACACAGTATGAGAATTATGCGCAGACAGTGTTGGAAGAACTGGAAGAAAATGCAAAAGATATTACGATCTGGGAATCTGAGTATCAGAGGCAGTGCATGGAACTATGGGGGGACAATAGTGCAGAAAAATTTGCACATGCCAGTTTATTGCTAAATGCATGGAAACAGTACGAACAGACCAATATTCGGTTGCGTTATTATTGGGAACAGGCTTGGGATGAGAATGGAATTCGCAGGACGGTGCTGGAGGAAGACGAAAATTTAATAGCGATTGAGGAACTGGGAGAGGAAGTGGAGTATACGGGCATATTCAGAGGGAGTGTTGCTGATTGGAGAGCACGTATGCTGTTACATAAAGCATATCAGCAGAGCGGAACAGAGGAACCGGTCTGTCCGGTTGTGCCTCAGGCTGCATGGTTATGGAAAGAGGCTTTTTCTGGAAACAGTGTATTATTTTTGATTTTTACAGTTTTGATTATTTTGCTGCATTTTGATGCGTGGGCGAATGAATTTGAATATGCAACTTGTTACAGACTATACATCCTGCCAATAAAAAAGGAATGGTTGTATCTGGAACGATTTTTTGTACGTGTACTGGTGAGTGTCGTATGTGTTGGCAGTGCGGCAGGCATATTATTTCTGCTTGGAACAGCACGATATGGAACCGGAGGACAGATGCTTCTGGTGATTTCTGAACAAGGGACGCAGACGGTGATATCGATATGGAGTCTTGTGCGAGAAGAAATATTAGGAATGCTTCTGTATATAGTTTTTCTGACGGCTGCAGTTCTGCTCATTTCTTTTATTGTAAAAACGAAAATGAACGCATTGATGATATGTGCAGCTTTTTGTATGACAGGGATTGTTCAAACGACAGCCTCAGATGGAACCGGTAAAGGCATCGTGGAATGGCTGCCACAGCTTTCTGCCTTAACGTTGCTTATGCTGCTGGCAGGCTGTATTCTGATCCGTATAAGAGAGGACTAGGAATCTGTTTGGCAATAATGTATAATTTTTATACATCACAGTGTAAAAATTATACATTATTTGATTTCGGAAAAAGGTTGAAAAATATCCTATGATATGATAAACTTTTTACAATTTAGGAAAAAGGCATAGCACTGCCCATAATGGCACGAAGACGATGCATCACACACCGTGTGCATGTGCGTTCTGGAAAAAAGAAGAAAAACGGAAACGTTTTTTTTTTTGGGAAAAAAGTGAAAGGACAGGGAGACGAATGAAAGCTTTTTTGATACTCGAAGATGGGAATGTATTTACAGGAACCAGCATTGGTTCCACCAGAGAGGTCATCAGTGAGATCGTGTTTAACACATCGATGACCGGTTATCTGGAGGTTCTGACCGATCCGTCCTATGCGGGACAGGCAGTTGTGATGACCTATCCGCTGATTGGAAATTACGGAATCACGCCGGATATGGAGTCGGGACGGCCGTGGCCGGACGGTTATATTGTGAGGGAACTGTCCAGAATGCCGAGCAATTTCCGGTGCGAGGGGACGATTCAGGATTTTCTCGCAAAATACGATATTCCGGGAATTGCCGGAATTGATACGCGTGCGCTTACCAAGATCCTTCGTGAGAAGGGAACGATGAACGGTATGATCACGACGAATGAGAACTATAATATAGAAGAAATCATTCCTAAATTAAAAGCATACACGACAGGCAACGTGGTAGATAAAGTTACCTGTACGGAAAAACGAGTATTAAAAAAGCAGGGAAATGCCCCTGAGACGAAAAAAGTGGCGCTTCTTGACCTTGGAGCGAAGCGCAATATTGCCCAGTCCTTACGAGAGAGAGGCTGTGAGGTGACGGTATACCCGGCACATACTTCTGCGGAGGAGATTCTGGCGGCGAACCCGGACGGTATCATGCTGAGCAACGGACCGGGAGACCCGAAAGAGTGCAAGGAGATCATTGCAGAGATCCGCAAGCTGTATGAATCCGATACACCGATTTTTGCAATCTGCCTCGGACATCAGCTCATGGCGCTTGCGACGGGAGCTGACACGCACAAGATGAAGTACGGCCACCGCGGAGGTAACCATCCGGTCAAGGATCTGGCGACGAACCGCGTCTACATTTCTTCACAGAATCATGGCTACGTGGTAGACACCGATACCCTGGATCCGAAGGTGGCGACACCAGCATTCGTTAATGTCAACGACGGAACGAACGAGGGACTTTCCTATGTCGGCAAGAACATTTTCACGGTGCAGTTCCATCCGGAAGCGTGTCCGGGACCGCAGGATTCTGCATATCTGTTTGACAGATTTATAAACATGATGGGAGGAGCGAAATAATGCCAAGAAATCAGGAGATTAAGAAGGTACTTGTAATCGGTTCCGGTCCGATTGTCATCGGACAGGCGGCGGAGTTCGACTATGCAGGAACACAGGCATGCCGTTCCCTGAAGGAAGAGGGCGTGGAAGTTGTTCTGGTCAATTCCAACCCGGCGACTATCATGACGGATAAAGACATCGCAGATCAGGTCTACATCGAGCCGCTCACCGTGCCGGTGTTAGAGCAGATCATTGCAAAGGAAAAGCCGGATTCCATCCTTCCGACCCTTGGCGGACAGGCCGGATTAAATCTCGGCATGGAGCTTTCCGAGAAAGGAATTCTGGATAAGTACGGCGTGAAGCTGATCGGTACGACCGCAGAGACCATTTTCAAAGCGGAAGACCGCCAGGCATTCAAAGACACGATGGAGAAGATCGGAGAGCCTTGTGCGGCATCCGAGGTCGTGCACAATGTGCAGGATGGTATTAAGTTCACAAACACCATCGGCTATCCGGTTGTGCTCCGCCCGGCGTACACGCTTGGCGGAAGCGGCGGCGGTATTGCACACGATGAGACCGAGCTGATCGAGATCCTGACAAACGGACTCCGTTTAAGCCGTGTCGGAGAGGTGCTCGTGGAGCGCTGCATCGCAGGCTGGAAAGAGATCGAGTACGAGGTAATGCGTGATGCGAACGGCAACTGCATCACGGTATGTAATATGGAGAATATTGATCCGGTCGGCGTGCACACCGGTGACTCCATCGTAGTCGCACCGTCACAGACGCTGGGCGACAAGGAATATCAGATGCTCCGTACCTCTGCTTTAAATATTATATCTGAATTAAATATCACGGGCGGATGTAATGTGCAGTATGCACTCAATCCGGAGAGTTTTGAGTATTGCGTCATCGAGGTAAACCCGCGAGTGTCCCGTTCCTCCGCGCTTGCATCCAAGGCGACCGGTTATCCGATTGCAAAAGTTGCTGCAAAGATCGCGCTTGGCTATACGCTTGACGAGATCAAGAACGCCATCACCGGAAAAACCTACGCAAGCTTTGAGCCGATGCTTGACTACTGCGTTGTAAAAATCCCGCGTCTGCCGTTCGATAAATTTATCAGTGCAAAACGTACCCTGACCACACAGATGAAAGCAACCGGTGAGGTTATGAGTATCTGCAACAACTTCGAGGGCGCGCTGATGAAAGCCATCCGTTCCCTGGAGCAGCACGTAGATTCCCTGATGTCCTATGACTTCAGCCACTTGTCCAAAGACGAGCTGATCGAAGAGCTTCACATCGTAGATGATATGAGAATCTGGAGAATCGCAGAGGCGATCCGTCAGGGCATCTCCTACGACGAGATCCACGAGATCACCAAAATCGATGTATGGTTCATCGACAAGCTGGCCATCCTCGTTGAGATGGAGCAGGCATTACAGACAAAAGAGCTGGATGAAGATC
>ERZ894223.1184-NODE-1184-length-18929-cov-22.179771_pt1 | contig 18929 bp, 13 predicted proteins | sample MGYA00380293_ERZ894223 | MGnify/ENA primary metagenome ERZ894223 (study PRJEB32331, sample SAMN06328445) | human gut metagenome | biome: human gut microbiome; feature: stool | host: Homo sapiens | collected 2014-11-05 ...
AAGAAAAAATTATTTTTATCTGGAGATCTTTGATGCAAAGCGTCAGAGACCAGATACAATAAACAAATGATAAAAATACAGCATCAGTCAGATGATATGATAAACAAATTGCATACTGGAGGATGAAAAAGTGGATAAACAGAGTATATTTAGAAGGGAAAGTCTTGATCGTGTTGAATCTCCGGAACAATTAGATGCATATATTAAGGTGTCTCATCCGAAGGTTTGGTTAATTATGGCGGCACTTCTGGTGGCAGTAATATCTGTGATTGTATGGAGCGTTGTAGGAAGTCTTCCACAGACGATGACAGTGAAAGGAGTTACTGTTGGAGGTAATGTGATTAACTGCTATGAATGTGTAGAAAATGCCAACACAAACCTGATAGGATGTAAGGCAAATATTACACTGCCTGATGGAAGAAACATCAGTGGCAAAGTGGAAGCAGTGAGTCAGAATCCTTATTCACAGGAAGAAATTCGTGCTGAAATATCAGAAGACTGGCTTGCGGATAATGTGCTTGATGGAAACTATTCTTATGAAGTTCGGGTTATAGCTGAAGAAGACATTCCCTCAAATATGCTGGCAACAGTTATCATTACAACAGCCGAAATGAAACCAATTCAATTTATTTTGAATTAGAGCGTGTTTGAAAAATCATTCCCGCAATCTGCACGCCCCACTTTGCGGTATATTTTGTCCAAATTCGGTTGCCGTAGCCCGCTACGACGCCCTCATCCGGACAAAATCTCCCATAAATTGTGACGCACATCTTGCGAAAAGCATTTTTCAAACACGCTCTAGGAGAGTGCTATGAAAAAGAGAAAAAAAAGAATCACAGTTCCGGTTATTATGCAGATGGAAACCCTGGAATGTGGTGCAGCAAGCCTTGCTATGATTCTTGCGTATCACGGCAAGTGGTTACCGCTTGAACAAGTTCGTAGTGATTGTGGAGTATCAAGAGATGGAAGCAAAGCTTCCAATATTGCAAAAGCTGGAAGAAGTTATGGGCTAGAGGTAAAAGCGCATCGATATGGGGTAGACGAAGTAAAAGAGAATGTTACTTATCCTGCAATTATCCATTGGAACTTTAATCATTTTGTTGTGTTATGCGGTTTTACCAAAAATGCAGCTGTAATTAATGATCCTGCACGTGGAACGATCAAGGTAACAATGGAAGAATTTGATCATTCTTTTACAGGAGTATGTATTGAGTTCACACCAGGAGAAAACTTTGAGAAGGGTGGAAAGCCGGAAAGTGTATTTAAGTTTTTGAAGGATAGACTGGCCAATACAACGGCTTCTGTGATTTTTGTAATGATTACGGCTGTCCTTGTTGCTTTTGTAGGCTTGGTTACTCCCGTGTTTGCCAGAATATTTACGGATCAGATTTTGCCCGGACATAATATGCATTGGCTTGAAATGCTTCTGGTGGCAATGCTTTTCACTGCTATATTCCGAATGATTGTTGGTTTTCTTAATGAGATATATCTTTACAGAATTAAAGGAAAGCTTGCTATTGTATCAAATGCCTCATTTATGTGGCATATGCTTCATCTGCCCATGGATTTTTATGCACAACGAATGGTGGGAGACCTTGCTGGCAGACAAAAACTGAATGATCAGATTGCAGAGACTTTGATCGCAAAAATAGCTCCGGTATTTATCCAGATTATACTGTTGTTTTTCTATTTTATAATCATGATACGTTACAGTGTGGTTTTGACTTTTGTAGGTTGTATTGCGATTGTGTTAAATCTGCTTGCGTCTCAGATCGCATCACATATGCGGGTGGAAACTACCAGAGTTCGTATGAGGGATGAAAGTAAAGTGGATTCTGCAACTATGTCAGGAATTGATATGATAGAGAGTATTAAAAGCTCAGGTGCAGAAAATGGGTTCTTTGAAAGATGGGCTGGATTTCAGGCTTCAGCAAATATCCAGACAGTAAAGCAGTTAAGAAATGATAGCTTCTTTCTGAGCATTCCGGTTTTGCTTCAGGAATTGTCGAATGCGGTAATTCTTACCATTGGTGTGTGGCTGATCATGAAAGGAAAATTTAGTGTTGGTATGCTTGTGGCATTTCAGAGTTTGCTTCAGCAATTTATGATGCCTGTGGAAAGCCTGCTTGATATTGGACAAAGTATTCAGGAAACACGTACTTCTATGGAACGTGTACAGGATGTTATGAAATATGCTTCTGACAACAGTTATGTAAAGACGTTTTCAGAGGATGATATTACTGAATTTGAGAAGCTGAAAGGAACAATAGAACTTCGGCATGTGACTTTTGGATACTCGAAATTGGAGGAGCCGCTTCTGAAAGACTTTAATCTGATCATTCATCCCGGAGATAAAGTTGCTTTTGTAGGACCATCTGGCTGCGGAAAGTCTACGATTGCAAAGCTGATTTCGGGGCTCTATGAACCGTGGGAGGGAGAAATCCTTTACGATGGAAAAAAGATAACTGAGATACCAAGAGAGTCGTTTTTAGGTTCGCTATCTGTTGTTGATCAGGAGATCACATTATTTGAGGATAGTATTTCGGAAAATATCAAAATGTGGGATAAGAGCATTACGGATTACGAAGTGATCCTTGCGTCTCGGGATGCCCAGATCTATCAGGATATTATGGCGCGTCCGGGAGGGTATGAACACAAGATTGATGCAGGAGGCCGCAATTTTAGTGGTGGACAGCGCCAGCGTTTTGAGATTGCAAGAGTTTTGGCAGGAGACCCTACAATCGTGATCTTAGATGAGGCAACGTCAGCCCTGGATGCTAAAACAGAATATGAAGTCACCAAGGCGATCAAAAACCGTGGAATTACTACGATAGTAGTTGCACATCGTCTTTCTACGATCAGGGACTGTAATGAAATTATTGTGTTAGAGCATGGTCAGATAAAAGAGAGAGGCACTCACGAGGAATTATATAAGCTGGGCGGAATGTATTCCCAATTGGTTACAATGGAATAAGAGGTTTAATATGGGGTGGTTTGACAGTCAAATTAGAGAAAGAATTTCAAATAATAAACAACAGCTTCAAAAGGCATACTGGAATCTGGCATCAGTTGTTATGAAGGAGACCAATGAGACCTTTGCAGACACCCGGAGCACTGGAAATCAGAATGCATTGACGCAGATTTGTCGTTATTTCCATCTTGAAGTTAATACTGTGCCGGACAATATTGTGGATTTGGAAGAACAGATGGAATATCTGTTTCGTCCAAGCGGGATCATGAGAAGACGTATTAAATTGGCAGGCGAATGGTGGAAAGATTGTTATGGACCAATCCTGGCAGAAAGAAAAGATGGACAGATGATAGCCCTCCTTCAGGGAAAAGGAGATCATTATTATTATCAGGATATAAAAGGAAAATCAAAGAATCGTGTTGATTCGCAGACAGCAAAAGAGCTCTGCGAAGAAGCGGTTTGTTTTTACCGTCCGCTTCCGCAAAGGGAATTGACACAAAAAGACCTGTTTAAATTTATACTGAAATCGTTCACAAGTCAGGATAAAGTTTATATGATAGTTACGGGATTAGCAATTATGCTGTTAGGTCTGATCGTTCCAATGGCGACTACTTTTCTGCTGGAGAATATACTGCCATCAGGTCAGGCGATTATGGTTGGTTCTATTGCCGTCCTTTTAGCGGGAACTGCTGTTTCAAAATTTCTTTTTTCTGTTGTAAAAGAGATGATGAGGGGACGTGTAGAGCAGAAAATGAAAGTTGAGCTCCAAAGTGCTGTGTTTGCAAGAATCCTGAATTTACCGGTTCAGTTTTTTAAAGAGTATTCAGCAGGTGAATTGTCTGAGAGGGTGATGGCTCTCACAGAATTGTGTACCATTTTTGGCGAAATATTATTGGGATTTGGTATGACGGCATTGTTTTCCTCGGTATATCTTATACAGATTTTAAGTATTGCTCCTGTTATGTTTTTGCCGGCTCTGGCAGTTCTTTTCGTTCAGCTTCTTATTGCGGGAGTCAGTGTTTATGGGCGGTTGACTGTAATGACAATGGAACTTGAAGCATCCACAAAAGTACAGGGTATTGTATATGAGATCTTTTCGGGAATTCAGAAAATCAAACTTGCAGGATGTGAGGAGCGTGCATTTGCAAAATGGGCAGAAAAATATCAGATGGAGGCTAAGGCCAGGTATAATCCGCCGTTTGCGTTCAAAGTTCAAAATGCATTGTCACCGGTTGTCACGATATTAGGAAGCATGTTGTTATTCGCTGTTGCGGCGAACAAATCATTAAGTGTTCCTCAGTACGCGGCATTTAATACATCTTTTGGAATGGTGAGCGGAGCAATTTTGGAATTGACTTCAGTAGCAGCTATGATATCAGCTCTTCGTCCGATCATGGATCTTGCAGAACCGATACTGAAAGCAAAGCCGGAAGTATGTGAAGAGCGTCAAATTGTAAAAAAGGTTAAAGGAAGCATTGAGTTAAATAATATATCTTTCCGCTATACTGATGATGGACCGTGGATCATTGACCATTTGAATCTTAAAATTCCCAGAGGTCAGTATCTTGCGATAGTCGGGACAACCGGCTGTGGAAAAACAACGTTAATGCGATTAATGATGGGATTTGAAACACCGAAATCCGGAGCTGTATATTATGATGGGAAGGATATTCAGAAGTTAGATCAAAAATCTTTGCGTCAGCAGATTGGTGTTGTGATGCAAAACGGAAAACTCTTTAATGGTGATATTTTTTCTAATATTACGATTTCAGCACCGCAGCTTGGATTAAAGGAGGCTTGGGAGGCAGCGGAGATGGCTGGTGTAGCAGATGATATACGCAATATGCCGATGGGGATGCATACGATATTAAGTGAAGGTTCCGGTGGAATATCGGGAGGGCAGAGACAACGTTTGATGATTGCGCGTGCAATTGTTACAAAACCGAAAGTGCTTTTGTTTGACGAGGCAACCTCTGCACTTGATAACATTACACAGAAACATGTTTCTGATTCTTTGAAAAACTTAAAAAGTACAAGAATTGTGATTGCACATCGATTGTCCACAATCAAAGAATGTGATCGGATTATCGTTTTGGATAAAGGGCACATTATTGAAGATGGCACCTACCAGTCTTTGAGTAAAGCAGGAGGTTTCTTTTCTGAATTGGTTGAAAGGCAAAAAAACTAAGGTTTCTATACCTGTATAATCGTGCAGAAAAAACAGTATTGTAAGGAGATATTAATCATGCGGTCTAAGGGGGGATTTTCTTCCCTACTCAGTTACATATATCAGTTCATTATAAAAAGCTTAGATTTTTGTCTTGACAACTGAACCACTATACTGTTTTTTTGCAATTTCTTGTTTATCAGGTTTTGAACAGAAAAAGTCCCCCACCGGTGCCCTATCAGGCATCCGGTGAGGAACTTTTCTTATTTTTTATATAGTTCTCTGCAATTATTTCAGGATCATCATAGAATATGGAGCCAATGTCAGCGTCTGACCGTCAAAGCTGCTTGTCTCATCTGTTGCAGACTGATATACACTCTGTGTAAATTCACCATAATTCGGATCTGCAGCGATTTCCTGTGTTTGCTCTTTTCCTGTCAGATTAATAACCACCAGCACACGCTCATCCTCTGTCATACGAATATAAGAAATCAGATCCTGTGTACCTAAATCATATTCATCAATATCACCATTCATTAAAGCCGGAATATCTTTTCTTGTTTTTATTACTTCTTTATAATGTGACAGCATTGATTCCGGGTCATCATTCTGCGCTTCTACCGATGCATTTCCTCCAAGACTGTAATGTACGGTATTATAATTTGCCAGACCATCTTTCGGCATTCCACCTTCAAAAGGATTCTCAAACCATGCCATACATTCACAAATGCTTAGACCCGGTTTCGCGCCATTCATTCCAATCTCTTCTCCATAATACAGGAATGGTTTACCTGGAAGTGTAAGCAGAAGATCTGCCGCTACTTTTGCATGACTTTCCGCTTTTTCCGCATCATCTTGCGGCACCGGATTTCCATTCGCATCCAGAAGAACAGGCGCGGTCAGAATGTCATCAGTGCTCTCATCAAATTTATACCTCAAAAGACTTATAAGACGATTCTGATCATGGTTGGTAATAAATGGGCAGTCAATGAACTCATAATTTGAACCTTCGCCCAGCTTGTCATAATAGCCGATCAGTCCCTTTACGATATCAAGATCATTCGTATCACTCAAACGGTTTGTCTCTGAAGCCTGTTCCGGATCATAAGCAGTTGTTTCATTAGAAACTGCCTCGTAAATTTTTCCTGAAAGATTGAAATCAAACACGCTGTGCAATCCACCGTCTGTAAGGAACGGAACTACATTATCTACATTTTTCTCCCATACTTCGCCTAGCAGATAAACATCCGGATGTTCTGCTTCCAGAGATGCACGGAAGTCTTTCCAGTAATCCATATTTTTCTCGAAAGTATAATCCGAATAAATATTGGAATAATAATCACCGTAAATATGGCGTGCTGCATCCAGTCGGAAACCATCCACCCCAGCATCCAGCCAAAAATCAGCTACATCTTTCATTTCTTCTCGAAGTGCTTCACTCTCATAATTCAAATCAGGTGTTCCTGATCCAAAAATACCAATATAATCATAGCCTGAAACAACGCTGTCCTTATCCGAGATTACTCCGCTCTCTTTCATCTGTTCTGCTACTTCATCTGTATTTCTCCATACAGTGTTTTCCGGTCCGGTTGTTCCATTGTCATAGAGAGGATACTGTGGTTCATATCCATCCATACTTCCATGTTCCTCTAAATAAGCCTCTTCCTCCTGATGAATTTCATCTGCTGTTTTATCTACAAAATTAGAATCTGCCGGAACAAATGTGAAATAGTCCCAATACGGATTGGCACTGCCATCCTCAAGAGTCGGCCCTTTGAGTGCTTCCTGGAACCAGACATTAGACCAACTGCAGTGATTTACTACCAGATCCATAATAACCTTGATACCATATTCATGACAGGTTGCCAGCATACTCTGAAAATCTTCCATGGTTCCATAATCGCTATTTACTTCATAATAATCTCGCACATCATATCCGTGCTCACTTCCTGAATCAGTAATCGGCATCAGCCAAATTCCTGTAATTCCTAAATCTGCCAGATACGGTATCTGCTCTTCTATCCCCTTAAAATCTCCGATATGATCTCCATTTGAATCACGGAATGCACGTACAAAAATTTCATAATATACATCCCCTTCCTGTTCATCAATCACCCCATCTTTTGCAGTAAATGGCTGTGATTCTTCTGCAAATACAGCCACCTGACCACTAAGTGTCATAATTGCAGCAAGCCCTACAGATAAAACACGTTTTTTCCACTCCTTTTTTTTGTACATATTCTCTTCCTCCTTATTTAGCTTACATATTTAAAACAATATTTTTAGTAAGCTCTATGAAAGGTATTCTATCTGAAAACTCTTCTATTGTCGATGTTGTTTTTTTACACGTCAAGAGGTCTTTATTGGTATATATTGCTATATTCCAAATAAATATTATGGTTTTATTTGTACATTATGTGCACATTCAAACATTTTACTACAAAAAAACGACATGGCTGCTACTGATTTAATTCGCTTTGTGGAATTCGAAAACCAATTACAGTTTTCGTATACGGCGTACTCTCAATAAAAATTTCTACCTGTCCATGAAAGTACAGCTGCATCCGGCGAAATACATTAATCAGTCCAATTCCCGTTGTCTGAATCTCATCCGATACACTCTGAGCCATAGTCCGCAGCTCCCTAACCTTTTCTTCTGTCATTCCCGGCCCGTCATCTTCCACATAAATAAGTACACTTTCTCCCTCTTTCTCTATATGACAGCAAAGCTGAATACCCCTGGCACAGCAATCCACACCATGAGTGACCGTATTTTCCACAAGTGGCTGCAAAATCATAAACGGCACATTCAGAGAACGGCACTGGGAATCACAGTTCAGCTGATATCGGAAACGACTGCCAAATCGAAGTTCCTGAATATCCAGATAATTTTTAATCTGCTGCAGTTCCTGATGAATGGTCACGATTTCTCCTTCCTGATCCAACACACTGCGCAAATAACGGGCAATTGCTTCCGTAATATGCTGTGTCTGTGAAGCCTTTTCCATATACGCCTGTTTCATAATCATATTCATGCAGTTAAACAGAAAATGTGGATTAATCTGATTCTGAAGAGATTTTAGCTCCAACTGAACATTTCGATACTCTAACTGCAACCTTTTTTCATTTTCCTCTTTCCGCTCCAGTTCTATTTTCTGTTGCTGTTTTAACCATTCAATCTGTCTCTTTGTCGTTTCTACCATGTGATAAAATGAATCCATCAAAACACCGGTTTCATCTTTCTGTGTCCCATGCCACTGAGGCAGATCCCATATATTCTGCATCACCAGATTTGCCATTTCTGTCAGATGTACGATAGGCCGCACAATATTGCGGATTCTGAGAAAAGACAGAACTCCCAGCAAAGCAATCACACTGCTGAATACAAGCAACATTATGCTCTGACTCTCTGACTGCCACTCTCTGACTCCTTTCAAATTCTGTACAGACAAACGATCAATAGACCGCTGGGCATAGATGGTATACTCGTTTAAAAGAGTATTCATATAAAAAAAATCCTGATACGCCTGCTGTGCCTCTTGCACTTCACCGCTTTTTGTCTTATTCAGAATCAACATTCCCTGCTCTGAAAGATTCTCAGACAAATAAATCAGATTTTCTACGTAGGGATCTGGAAATGCTTCATAAATTTCCCTGGCACTCTGCATCAGTTCTTCGCTGCTTTCTATATACTCATCTTCGCATTTTGAATCATCCAGCATATTAGAATACTGCTGCAAAGCCGAACCATACTTTGTCAAAGCATTGGTATACTGGGACATCAAATAATTTTGTTCAATCAGTGTAGCATATTCTCTGTTTATCACATCTGCCAGATGAAAATTTCCAAAGAAAAAAATCAGAGACATCATAACAATCATGCCTACCAGCAATGTCAGTTTTGCCTGTAACGTATGAAATTTTTTATCTTTCATTTTCAAGTCTCCTTCGATACTCATTCACGGTAAGTCCCACTGTTTTCCGAAAGAGAGCACAAAAATAAGTTTTGCTGGTATAGCCGCATTTCTCTGCCAATTCACTGATCGTAATATCATGTTCTTTCGCAATCAGTTCTTTCGCGTGGTTCATTCTGAATTCAGTCAGAAGTGACACAAAGTTTTTTCCTGTTTTATTTTTGAACATACGGCTAAAGTATGTCTGTGTCATCCCCATCCTCTGCGCAATTTCCGCCTGCGACAGATCCGACGTATATTCTTCTCTCATAATCTTAAGAATCTGATCTATTGATGTATCTGTGCTCTCTTCTTCATCTGTCCTGCAATCGATAAGAATCTGATGGATCATTTCCTGCTGTTGCTTAGAATCCTCTATAAATCCTTCACTGCTGATTTTTTCCATTACAAACGAAAGATCTCGACTGTCAGAAACTGTAACAACTGCATCAAAAAAAATATGAAGATATTCCCAGAATTTCTGCGGCTCACTCTGCGCATAATCCTGCAATTCCGAAAAAAACATATTTTCCAGATACCGGATCCGGTTATCCTTCAAAAAGCGGATCATCTTCTGCATATGAAAGATATAGCGGTCTCTTGAAAATGCTCTCGGGCGTTGTTCCATCTGCGTATAGCAGATAAAATCCCGGCTAATCATAGGCAGCAGCGACAGATTTTCCGGAATCTGAGATCCTGAAGTTTTCATCTGTTCCAATGAATTAGATATCGGACTGACATAACAGAACTGTTTCTGTCCAGTCAACTGCTTCAGCGACCAGATTGCACATCGCAGCATAGTATACAGTAAAAACTTATCTCTTTTCTCTTTCGGCTGAACAAAAAGAAGTATTTTATCAGCGTCCAGCTTCACGAACACAAAAAATTCCTGTTTGAAAATCTGGCAAATAGAAGAATAAATTTCCACTACCTCTTTTGTATCCATTTTTTCAGCCATACTCCATGCCTGAACAATCCAACACGCCTGCCACTGTCCGTTCTCCGGAAATCCCATCTCTTTCAATCTGGGAAATACCTGTTCATTCCCATCCATCATCTGCTGCAGCAATCTCCGATCCGCCTCATATCTGGTTCGGATCATATGTTCTTCCAGTCTCTGTTCTTTTTCCTTCCGTTGTTCATTCTTTTCAAGTATCAAAATGCATCGGTCCAGCACGGAAAGTATCTGTGTCTCCCCTGTCGGTTTCAGCAGATAATCCAGTACATTGAGCTTGATTGCCAGATACGCATACCGAAATAACGAATACGATGTACTGATAATAATCAACCCCGAATATCCTTCCTGACGCAGTTCCTGACACAATTCCAGACCTGTACAACCGGGAATTTGAATATCTACAATCAGAATATCAGGCTGATATTGCCTTGCCATCTTCAACGCACTGTTTCCATCTTCGGCTTCAAAAACAACCTGCAGGACTGGCCTTTTCTCTTCCATAATCATTCGGAGAGCCTGACGTTCAATCACCTCGTCCTCCACAATTCCCACTGTATAATATCTATTCATCTGCATTTTTCTCCCTCTCCGAAAATGGAAGATCTTTCTGGCTGATAACAGAGCAGTCTATATAAACAGTATCTTTCTCCAGAACTTCTCCCTTTGCCAGATGCGCAGCAATCTCCGCGCTTTCATAGCCAATCTCATAACTTTGCTGCACAATGATCGCATCCACAACTCCTTCTCTCAAAAGTTCCAACATCTTTTCAGAGCAATCAAATGTAATGAGATGAACCTTCTGTTCGAGATGCATTTGTTTCAGGATTTGCGCATACAATGTGGTTTCTGATTCCATCAGTCCAAAAATCGCCTGTATATCTGAATTTTCCAGAAGTAATTTTTCAATACTGGAATTTGACATTCTCTCAGAATACCATGGCATCTCTGAAAATTTAATTTCCACTTCCGGCCATTTCTGCTTCAGCGCCTCGCAGATTCCATTAAAGCGTTCTGAAACAGCAGCGGCATTCTCATTGTCCTGAACCACAATAGCTCCTCTGTCAATCCCGTACAACTTATCCAGGGTCTGTACCGCCAGATATCCCGCCTGTTTGTTATCTGTTCCTACATATATGTCACGTAATTCCTGTCCTGGATCCGAATCTACCAGAATGATTTTCATTCCTTTCTGTCTCGCTTTCTCTACTACTTCTGTGTTGGGAATATTTCCATCCGCAATAATTACATCTACCCCGGACATCAGTATCAGATTCCACGCGTCTTCTGCGGTCCAAGTCATCGCATCGCCATCTTCCATAGAAATATCAATATCAAAAAAAGAAAGCCCTTCTTTCTGGCAACCATCCTCAATTCCCTGCAGTATTTCCTGCCAGTAGGTTGATTTTTCCGAAAGAATCCCGGCAATTCGCGGTGTGGCTGCTTCCACTTTCTGAACTCCCGTAATCTGCGGAAAGCTACAAAGAACACCGCTTATTACTGCTATGAGTTCCAATTTTCTTAATCTATTCATCGTCTTTTCTAGAGCGTGATGAAAAAATCATTCCCACAAATTGTGACATACATCTTGCGAAAAGCATTTTTCAAACACGCTCTAATCTCCCTCATATTTTATCAGCTCTATCGTACCAAATTAACTACCCCGATGCAAGCACTCAAGCACTGTGCCCGGCTTCTACGTTGCCGCTCACAGCACTCGCTTTTGATGGAATAATCCCTTCATGGATACCATCACACCACTTTACAATTTTTTCATAAAAAAAATATCGTACAGGGCTTTCTGATGTATAATGAGTTTGCTCCAAAACATTACAAAGGAAAGTGACCCTGTACGACAAAGACATTATACAACGAAAAGACTCTGACTGGTAGACTTCACAAATATTTTTTGATTTATTTTGAAACTTTTTCTGCTCCAACAGTAGATACTTTGTTTTTACTCGTTTTATCAATACTAACATTGGAATCTGTACATTCCATTCGATTTTTATATCAGCACTTTTTGTCTGGGATTACCACAAAATCCCTCAATACCTTTTACCACGCATGTTCCTATGCAAAAGTTGATTATTCCCACTTTATGAATATCACAGCTAAAGTTGCTTTGAAAATGATACCGGATTCACTGGCAACACAGCCGATATTTCTTTGTGTGGATGGTACCATGGTAGCAAAGGCTGGAACTCGGTTTGAGAATGTTTCAAAACTCTTTGACCATGCCGCACATAATGGTTCCAATTATCTGAATGGACACTGCTTTGTAAGTATTATGCTTTGCATACCTGTATGGAAGAATGACAGGGTATCTTATCTTTCACTTCCTCTTGGATATCGCATGTGGCAGAAAAAAGAATCAAAGCTGGAACTTGCTGCATTCATGATCCGTCAGGTCATGCCTGAATTTCAGGAGAAAAAGCAGGTTATTATCCTCTGTGACAGCTGGTACACAAAGCAAAATCTGGTTTCAATCGTTGATGAATACCAGAATCTGGATCTTATCGGCAATGCCAGGATTGATTCTGTCATGTATGATCCTGCTCCTGCACATACCGGCCGCAGAGGACGTCCCGCCAAACATGGGAAGAGACTTTCTGTTGAAACAGATTTTGCTTTTTCCAATGAAAAGATCGGAGATTACTATATCGGAGCACACCGTGTGATCACCAACCTTTTTGGATGTCGGGAAATTCAGGCTTATGTGACCGCTACTGAAAAAGAACACGGTACAAAACGCCTGTTTTTCAGCACCATTTTCCCGGAAGACTTGCAGATTTTCTGTGCCTGTCAGGAAAAAGAACCATTAAACCAGACAGGAAGTGACAGGATGAAATATATTCCGCTGTTTTTGTACTCGTTCTGGTGGAATATTGAAACAAGCTACTATGAGCAGAAAACCTTCTGGTCACTTTGCAGTTATATGGTACGAAGCTGCAAGGGTATTGAAATGCTGGTAAATCTGATCAATATCTGTTATTGTGCAATGAAGATCTTACCCTATCAGGATGAGCAGTTTTCCGAATACCGTACAAAAAGTGTACAGGAGTTTCGTTTTGAATTAAGTCAGGGCATTCGCATCCAGATATTTTTTGCCACTTTCGTGAAAAATATCGAAACACACATAAAATCAAATGTTATCATAAAGGCTTTAAAACAACTGATTCGTCAGCAAGTCTATTATTTATAAAGTTGTAAACTGGTGCATGTTTAATACATCTGTGCGAAAACCATCCTCATCTGATAATGGATTTCCCGGCTGATAAATTCCATCATAAACAGCTCTGCCAAGATGCTCAATAAAGGACCCATAAATTCTCTTATCAACTTCTGAAACTTTAAACGCTCTGTCGATTATCATTCTTGCCTGCTTCATTTCGATTTTCCTCCATATTTAAAAATTTTTAACCTTTTACTCCTCCAGCTGTCATACCTTCAACAAAATATCTCTGGAAACAAACGAATAATGCCAAAATCGGAATAATTGCGAAACATGATCCGGCTATCAGGACGTCATAGTTGTTTCCGTATGGCGAAAGAAGGCTCTGCAGACCAACAGGAAGTGTGATTTTATCAATTGAGTTTGTTACAATCATTGGCCAAAGGAAGTTATTCCAACTCTGCATTCCCTGATAAATCCCCATAGCTGCGAAAGAAGGTTTCATCAGAGGAATCATGATTTTAAAGAAAATACCATACTCTGTACATCCATCTACTCTGGCTGCATCCAGAAAATCCTTCGGGATTCCCATCAGATACTGCCTGAAGAAAAATACCAGCATCGGAACAACCAGATACGGCAGGATAATTCCCCACATGTTATTAATCAGACCCATTTTTACAATCAATCTGTAAAGAGGAAACCAAATTACTTCTGTAGGGATCATCATAATTTCCATCTGTGTGTCGGTATACATATGGATCTGCCCGCTGTAAGATCCATGGTTCATTATATTTTAGTTCTTTGCTCATTATTGTATCCCCCTTTTGATTCTGCAACCTTGCTTTTTATTTTAGTTTTACATAAAATACTTTTATATATTTAAAAGTTTATCGTATTTTTTAGAAAATATCAACTATATTTTTTTCTTTTCATTGCACATTTTGTTCACATTCGTTATAATTTACCATAAATGCCGTTAGAGTGCGTTTGAAAAATGCTTTAAATCTATACTATAAATTCAGAAAGGGAAATCCGTTATGTTATATATTAAAAGTCTGGAGCAGGCGGTCCCTGTCTTCAAAGCTCTTGGTTCTGACATCCGCATACGGCTGATCCAGACTCTCCTTGAGCATCAGGAAATGAATATGAATGAACTGGCTTCCAGTCTGGGGATTACCAACGGTGCCCTGACCAGCCATGTAAAGAAACTCGAAGAATCCGGAATTCTCGCAATTCTTCCAGAGCATTCCGGCCACGGAAACCAGAAGGTCTGTCGCATTAATGTTGACAAGATCCTGGTTGATATTGCCTCTAACAATGACAGCCCGGCTGAGGACAGTTACTCTATTGACATTCCGATCGGCAACTACTTTAATTATTCTGTCTATCCAACCTGTGGGCTGTCTACTACCGATAATCTCATCGGTGAGGTAGATGATCCTCGTTATTTTGCTCATCCGAGCCATGTAGATGCAAAGATTTTATGGTTTGGACGGGGATTTATTGATTACCGCATTCCAAATATGCTGCCTCCGGGACAGAAGATCGATCGTCTGACACTCTCCTTTGAGATCAGCTCAGAAGCTCCCGGAGTCAACAGTGACTGGCCTTCTGATATTTCCTTTTTCCTGAACAATACAAAGGTCGGAACCTGGACAAGCCCCGGAGATTTCGGTGATGTCCACGGTATGTTCACTCCCGACTGGTGGTTCCCGAACTGGAATCAGTATGGTCTTCTGAAGATGCTTGTCATTGACCGTCACGGTACTTTTATCGATGGATTAAAGATCTCTGATGTGAATACACAGCAGCTCACTTTTACCTCTCAGGATGATATGGTATTCCGTTTTCAGGTAGATGAACCATCTCAAAATATTGGCGGTCTGACACTCTTCGGAAAAGATTTCGGAAACTATAATCAGGATATTAATGTGAAAGTGCATTATACTCCAAATGTATAATTTTACAGAATATCTGAAAACAGCAAAAAGCAAGGAACCGATGTGTTTTGCCACATAGTTCCTTGCTTTTGTTTTATATTTCATCTGATTCTCCGGTTATTCTCCGCGCATCCAGACTCTCATCTGATTTTCTCCGCGGTTGCCCCATGTGTAATACGGCACTGCTGTCAGTGTTGTCAGCGTTCTCACCGGTGCAATATCACTGTACAGAGAATCTCCCACTGTTTCCAGCTTACGTGCTTTGATTTTAAGTAGGACGCAGCCTTCCAGCAGGCCTTCTTTGCAGACTTCCTCTTCCATCTTTGCATCTTCAAAGATGTGGTAAGACTGAAGCAGGCCCGGATTGTCCACACCCTCGAAACAATAAACGATCGGCCCGCGCATAAATGCTACACAGCCGGCATCTTCCCTTACTTTAAGGTTTGCATAAATCTTGCGGATCTTCATCGGAAAAACAAGTTCTACTTCATCATTTTCCCACACTCTCTTAAGGATCAGATATCCTTTTTCCACATCTGCTGTGATATCCTTCATTTTTCCATTTATACGTACCTGAACAGAACCCGGGCGTACCCAGGATGGGATATGGATTCCCAGGATAGTCTCTTCCTCTGTTTTTCCGGTTATATGATAGGTCACTCTGCCATCCCACGGATAGTTGCTTTCTACGGTTACATCCATCTTATCAAAGTGTGCTTCTGTGCCTGCCGGGATATGAGAATAAACTCCCTCTTCAGTCTCACTCCACAGATATTTGCCAAGAGACATCAGCAGACGCACTACATTGGGAGGACAACATGCACATGTATACCAGCCCGGACGCTCCGGCAGAACATGCTTATATCCATATAATTTTCCGCTGACTCCAGGTTCTGTTTCCAGTGGATTTACATAGAAAAATCTCTTTCCGTCAAGCTGCATTCCGCTGATGATCCCATTATAAAGTGCTCGTTCCATCACATCTGCATAGCGTCCATCCATCACATTATCAAGCATCTTTCTTGCAAAAAATACCAGCCCGATGGATGCACAGGTTTCCGCATAAACGGTGTCATTCGGCAGATCATAATCAATGGTGAATGCCTCGCCGTCTACGGTACTGCCGATTCCTCCGGTGATATACATTCTCTTCTGAGTCATGTTCTCCCAGAGATCACAGCATGCCTGATAGAGTTTTTCATCTTTGTAAAGAGAAGCCAGTTCTGCCATGGCAGTATACATGTAAACTGCACGGACACTGTGTCCTACTGCTTCTTTCTGCTCATAGACAGTAGCATGTACCTGGTTATATTCTCTGTTATGCACATCCATATCAAAGTGAACCCAGCCTCTTTTTTTCCTCTCTTTGACAAAGTAATCCGGATCTTTTCCACGCTGTTCAATGAAATATCTGGCAAGGTCTTTGTAATTTTCTTTTCCGGTTACTTCATAGAGACGCAGAAGTCCCAGCTCAATTTCCTGATGTCCCGGAATGCCCGGTTCTTTACCTTCTTCTGTTCCAAAACGTTTCCCGATATGTTCTGCCATGCGCTCCATTACATGAAGCAGACGGTCTTTTCCAGTCACCTCATAGTAAGCCGCCGCTGCTTCCATCATATGTCCGGCACAGTATAATTCATGGCATTCCTGTAAGTTCTGCCAACGGTGTTCCGGCTCTTTGATCGTGAAAAAAGTATTCAGATAACCGTCATCCTGCTGCGCTTTTTCAATGATTTCAATAACCTTATCTGCACGTTCTTCCAGTTCAGCATCCGGTCGGACTTCCAGTGCATACGCTACACCCTCCAGCCATTTGGCAACATCACTGTCCTGGAAAACCATTCCGTAAAATTCACCCTCTTCCAGTCCCGCTGCAATACGGAAGTTTGCCAATGCATGGCTCTTTTCCACTCCCGGAATCTCATCATTTAATATTTTCTCCTGATAAGGAATTACTGTATCCATTACCAGTTCCTGATATTCTCGCCAGAATTTATCCGTTACTTTTACCTTATTCAGCAAACTGCTCTTTAAACCTTCCTTCATTTCTGCGCCTCCCATTTTGCCGGCAGATCCGGACATTTTCGCACCTTCTGTACAGCCCGCAGTTCCACAAAGCATCCGCAGAGCCTGCACATCCCACTCATTAATCGTTCACAGGAGCTGCATATGCCAAGCCTTTTCTCATAGGTCTGCTAATCTACTTTCAGCTCTTCATCCATACGCTGAATATAGCGTGACAGATCCTCATAAAAAGCTTCTTCATTCTTCTGTCCGGGCAAACATTTCCTGCACACACGCAGCTTCCCATTCATACCTCAGTCTCCTTTTTATTCCCATATATAAATGTTCACAGAAAATGCCTGCCTGTTATCTTACTTCCAGATGGAGAACACTGCATTTAGGAATTGTAAATTTAATTCCCTCTGCTGTTTTTTCCACTTCGTTAAATTCTTTTACACGAACCTGATCCGGTGTTTCGAAGGTATTCATTTCGTGCATTTCACCGTGTACAATCTCACCTTTAACTTCATTTACCTGGTAATCTGTAAGGATAGTTCTGATTTCATAATCTTTATCCAGAGACAGGTTTGTCAGTGTGATATGTACAGCTCCGTCTTCTGCTACAGATACGGATTCTGTCAGGTTCGGTACCTGCCATTCGTCTTCCACACCAATAGTTTCTGTTTCAACAGAACTGTCTACAAGCATTGCATCCTGATGATATTTATACATATCAAATACATGATAAGTTGGTGTCAGAATCATATCAGCACCGTCAGTAAGAATCACAGACTGAAGCACATTTACGATCTGTGCAAGGTTCGCCATCTTTACTCTGTCGCTGTGCTTGTTAAAGATATTCAAAGTGATACCTGCGATCAGGGCATCTCTCATTGTGTTCTGCTGATACAGGAATCCCGGGTTTGTTCCTGGTTCTACTGTGTACCATGCGCCCCATTCATCAACGATCATGCCGATTTTTTTCTCTGGATCATATTCGTCCATGATATGTCCGTGACGCTCGATCAGAGTTTCCATAAAGAGCGCTTTATTCAGACTCTTATACCATACCTTATCATCAAAATCTGTAGCACTTCCCTTGATCTCCCATCCTTCCGGATGTACATAATAATGAAGAGAAAGACCATCCATATTTCCGTGAAGTTCTTTCAGACAATGATTATGTGTAGTCTTTAATACTTCTGAAGTCCACTCATAATCATCTACATTTGCACCGCAACAGATTTTATGGATAGGATGATCAGGATGATAATTGCGGACATAAGTCTGATAACGGCGGTATTCATTTGCATAGAAGTCAGGATTCATATTTCCGCCGCATCCCCAGTTTTCATTTCCAACTCCAAAGAAATCCAGTTTCCATGGTTTCTCATGTCCGTTTTTCTTACGGAGGTCAGCCATTGGGGAAACACCTTCGAATGTGATATATTCTACCCATTCAGACATTTCCTGAACTGTTCCGCTTCCCAGATTACCATTAACATAAGCTTCGCAGCCAAGCTGCTCACAGAGTTCAAAAAATTCATGTGTACCAAAGCTGTTATCCTCTACCACACCGCCCCAGTGTGTGTTGATCATTTTTTTACGTGTTTCCTTTGGTCCGATACCGTCTTTCCAGTGGTATTCATCTGCGAAACATCCGCCCGGCCAGCGAAGTACCGGAATCCTGATATGCTTCAGTGCTTCTACTACGTCTGTACGCATTCCGTTCTTGTTCGGAATCGGGGAATCCTCACCTAC
>ERZ894223.1204-NODE-1204-length-18540-cov-6.068055_pt1 | contig 18540 bp, 18 predicted proteins | sample MGYA00380293_ERZ894223 | MGnify/ENA primary metagenome ERZ894223 (study PRJEB32331, sample SAMN06328445) | human gut metagenome | biome: human gut microbiome; feature: stool | host: Homo sapiens | collected 2014-11-05 ...
GGATTCATTTGAATAATTGCATTTTCTTCCCAGATTGCATGAGTAGAAAATCCAAACTCGCCAAGATATCCGTCATCCGTAATCAATTTTGGTGGATTTTCACACTGTGAAACTTCTCCTTTACGGCATGCATCACAAATACCGCATCCTTTATAGCTATTAATTCCTACAAAATCTCCCGGCTTACAATACTTCACTTTTTTTCCGACTTTTTCTACTGTTCCGCATCCTTCATGTCCACCTACCATCGGATATCCCTGATGTTCACGCAGTCCCATCCACTGTCCGTAATCAGTAGTACAAATATTACATGCAATATTCTTTACCAGCACTTCATTTGGTCCCAGTTCTGGAATTTCACGCTCTTTTATTACACTCAAACCTTTATGAACCATACATGCAAACGTCATTTTCTCACTCATTTTTCTTTTACATGGTCTTTAAATATGCCATGTTTCCTCCTTCTTCTTTTTATACAACTCCGATAAAGCTCAAAATCAGACAAAGGACAACCGTTCCAACTGCTACCAGGCCAAACTTCTGTGTCTTATTACGCAGAATATAGTACACAAACAATACTGCTGCAACCGGTAACAATCCAGGAATAATCGAATCCAGAATATCTTGAATTACCAGCGGATCACTCTCTGTCGGAATTTTTATTACTGTCTGTAATGCCACATAAGATGCAGAAAGCACGCCCATCATATACATACCAAGCAAACTTGCCGATTTAACAACTTTCTTAAAAAGAGGCCCTCCAAATACTGTCTCCATGGCAACAATACCTTTGGAATATCCAAGCCACCAGCATTTATTTCCGATAAACAGGATCACCAGGCAAAACAGAACACAAAATACTGCACCCAAAATATTGCCAGTCAATCCCATGGATACTCCAAGACCGCAAATAATCGGTTTCAAAGTTCCCCAGTCAATAGAATCACCAATTCCAGCGAGTGGACCCATAAGAGATGTTTTAAGACCATTAATAGCCTCATCTTTCTCCTCTTCTGGACAATCTGCCATTTTTTCTTCCATCGCAAGAGCCATTCCAAGTACTGCTCCGCCCCAGTTACCTTCTGTGTTGAAAAATGTCATATGTCTCTGCAGGCTTCGTTTAAACTTTTCATCATCAGCAGCATATATTTTTTTCAAACATTTTCCTAATGAACTAGCCACTCCTACTGCCATCATTCTTTCATAAGAATGTCCCATTTCTGCGTATACCTGCCAGCGGCCCCATGCACTCATTACATCTTTCTTGGTTAATTTATTTTCTGCCATTGTCGTTCCCTCCATATCAATCATCATCATCGTCGTCATCATCGCCAACACCAATTGCTGTAACTATATCGTTCTGATCTTCTAATGAAATTACAATATAGAGAATCACAGCACAAATTCCCAAAATAGATGCTGCCAGTACCGACAGATTCATTACTACTACGAAGAAATATCCAAACAAGAACAATGGAATATACTGTCTTTTATCAATGACTGTTAATGTTACAGCAATACCTAATGCAGGAAGCACTCCTCCTGATACTGTCAAACCATTGCTCAACCATGTTGGCATAGCTGCCATCATTTTATCAACCATTCCTGCTCCAAAATACACTACTACAAATGCAATTGGGAAACGAATCAGAAATGTACTTCCAAGTGACATCCAACAGGTCCTGACAATAGCCTTATAATCGCCATTTGCTGCATGTTTATCACACATATGCGCATATACGCCATTCACGTTATACTGAATTGGCTGTAACAGATTGCCAATGATTGCAACACTAACTGCCAGAGCTGACGCTGCTGCAACATCCATATGTGACATGAGAGCAATAGGTATTGCAATCGCTCCTGCTGCACAGCTATCCGCTGGAGTATTATTACCTGCCGGTACTACACTTACATATAGAGCTGAAATTGTTGCACCAATAATAATTGCCTGTGTCATCTGACCTGTAATTGCTCCAAACACGACTGCCTGAACAAGAGGCATCCACGCAAATCCTTCTGCAAAGCAATATCCGATCTGTGCAGATCCAAAGAAATATAATAAACCTGATACTATAGCTAATACTAATTGCATGTTGCTCCTCCTCTCACATCACTTTGTCAAATGATACGCACGTTGCTTCTGGAATAGTATGAATGACAATATCCACGCCAGCAGCTGACATTTCTTTCAAAAGTCCTATTTCTTCCTCTGTTGCGTACACTTCATTATTCAATGCTTTTTTATCTGCTCCTCTTGGGCAGTTTCCAAGCTGTAATTTTGGCATATCAAATCCTGCTTTCCACGCTCTATAACAGTCTTTGATATCCTTAAACATCACCATTGCTCTTCCATCACCAAACTGTGTTTCTTTATATTTTGTCATTCCTTTTTCCAGAGAATAGCACAGAACCTTCACTCCTGCCGGTGCTGCCATCTTGTATACACTTTTTATTGTTTTATCTGCCGCAATGACATCGTTCATAACAATAATCTTTGTAGCTTTTGCAACTTTACTCCATTTAACAACAACCTGTCCATGAACCAATCGAAAATCAACTCGAACCAATGATACTTCTGCCATAACGTTCCTCTCCTTTTTATCCTTTTAGCTTAATCATCATCATCCATGATGCTGCTCATACGCTCTTTGATATCCACAATGCCCATTGTTCCAACCACTTTGCATTGCTCTTTCAATTCATTAAGTGTACTGTCATCACGACTGTTAACCGCTTCTAAAAGCATCGGAAAATTCACTCCGGAAAGACCTTCCATATTAGGTTCATTCATCAGTAATTTTCCTGTAATATTCGCAGGAGTTCCACCAACAAAATCAACTAATACTAAAACACCCTCTCCATCGTCCAATTCATGCGCTTTTGCAATAATGTCAGACGAAAATACATCCATGTCATCTTCTATTCTGAGTCCAAACGGAATAATTTTTTCCTGTTCTCCACATAAAAGTGTCATGCCATCAATTAATCCGGATGCAAATTCTCCATGTGTCGCTACAATAATACCTATCATACAATGTTCCCCCTCGTCTTGATCTTACAAAAATCTCAGAAGGTTTTCTCCTTCTCCAAAAACGATCTTTCTATCTTTCAAGCCTTCACTTCTTTCTGGCGTCCATGCTTTTCCTACACTTCCTGAAAGTTCAAAGTATTCTTTCAATCTTTCGGCATATCCTTCCTGATAGTGATGAGCCAGCTGTTCCAGATCATCATTTGCCCAATCAATTGACTGAAGTTTCATATAAGTATGCTGAAGCAGTTCACTACACAAATTAACCTTGTTAATTCCCATTCCACATGCTTTTTTAATATTTTCATCTCCAGTTCCGCTTCCGCCATGAAGAACTAACGGCATTTTCAATGTCTCTTTTAAAGTCTGTAACAATTCAAAATCAAGTGTTGGTGTTCCTTTATACAGACCATGCGCTGTTCCAATAGCAACTGCAAGACAGTCAATTCCTGTTTCTTCTACATAATGTTTTGCTTCATCCGGTCTTGTAAAGCTCTTTTTCCTATCATTTGGATCATCATCTACGCTGCCCACATGACCAAGTTCTGCTTCTACCGATACTCCAACCGCATGCGCAATCTTAACGAGTTCTTTTACCTGTTCAATATTTTCCTCATATGGTAAGAATGATCTATCAACCATAATTGATGTATAGCCCGCTCTAATCGCAGCAATTGCATGTGTAAAATCTGTTCCATGATCCTGATTAATTGCGATCGGTACTGTAGACATCTCAGCTAACTTGCGTAAATGCCATCCCTGAGTAATGATATCTGGGTGTGATCCAAATTCTACATCCAGAATCAATGGAGCTTTCATCTCCTCCGCTGCACAGATACAAGAACGAGCATCTAATTCATAAAAAATATTAGGAGCCATTACCGCATAATTATGCTCATTTGCATGATCTAATAATTCTTTCATTGTCACTAACATAACTTCTTCCTCCTTAATCCGTTACACATTCGTTTATTCCGTTATCTACCAGAGCAATCAGTGTATCCACCGCTTCTTTTTCATCCGGTCCATCTGCAGATATCTCTATCTCAGTGCCTTTCGATGCTTCCAGCGTCAATACCATAATCATCGATTTGGCATTAACTCCCTTCATACTTGCACGATTTAAATTACGAATCGTGATCTGAGATTTAAATTGCTTTGCTTCATTAACAAATGCCGATGCCGGGCGTGCATGAATTCCACTCTTATTCAGCACTTTTGTTGTTCTCGTAATCATGTTTCTCTCCTCTATTTCTGTGGATTTTCCAGTTTGTCTTACCTACTTATCTGTTAAGCATTGAATTACATCAACAGGTGTATCTCCCGGCAAAACCTGATGTTCAATCTGAATAGCATATTTATCCGACATGTCTTTGACAATCTTTCGTTCTTCTTTACTAAGAAACAACCGATCGCAGACCTTACTTCTTCCAATTCCGCAGGAAACACTTCCCAAAATCAAACGATTTGTAATCTTTCCAGCTTTGGAAAACAACTTTTCCGCATCTTCAAGACTTTTTACTAGCACTGCTGCTTTCGAATCACTTGAAAGAATGGACGTCTGTTGTAAAATACCCGCCATCTGGTCCGTAGAATACACGCTAGTATTTACTTTGCTCGGCGATGCCATCATCAACACTCTTCTGGCTATATCATCTTTGTATAGTTCATCATCAACCACAAAGATATGCTTAATCTTATACTTACTTGTCCAAGCATTTGTCACCTGGCCATGTAGCAAACGATAATCTACTCGGCAGAAACAAACTTTCATATTATCTTATCCCTTCTTTTACTTACCATGGTATGTTTTTGAATCGACAATATATTTGTAACATATGTACAATTTCTTTGCAATATATTGCATTTTATTGTCACTTTTTCATTTTGTGAATACATATTTTTCATGCTTTTTGTTAATTATTTTAATTTATCACTGTTTAGTTCATTGTTTTTTTGCACTTTTCATGATATTCTAAGCTCAACAGTTCCTAGCTTTTGTCACTTTATTTCCAAAGTTTTATCACTTTAAAAAAACAAATACATACTTTTTGTCACTATTTTTTAAAAAGGAGATTATATGATTACAAGAAAAGATAAAATAGAATTATATCTCAAAGAATATACCGAATCAGCTATTGATACTGCTGGCATTGATATTACAGGTATTACTGCCTCTGAAATCGCAGAAACTCTTCTTATCGACCGCACGACTTCTTCCAGAGAATTAAATTCACTTTATAACGATGGTATTGCTATGAAATTTTTAGGAAGACCTACACATTATCTTCATTATCCGACAGTTTTGTCTACACTGACCACTCATGTTCCATCTACTATTCCGGTAGGATTAAGTCTTCGGGATCTAAACACCTCCAATCAGACTTCTCCACAGGAAAACGCTGAAGCCACCGACACTTTAGATATGCCTTTACAATTTAAACCGTATGATCTTTCTTTTAAGCATGCTGCCGAATTATCTGAAACCGTAATTCGCTATCCACGCCCAGAACTTCATTGCCTGCTAATTCTTCCTGATCCAGATTTAGGAAACACTCTTGCTGCCAGTATGTTTAATTATGGACAACAGATTAACCGTTTTCCGTCCAACAGCAAATTACACACCTACGAATGCCATTTTGTTTTAAAAAATATATCAGCCTACAATATTTCATTGCAGCTTTTTGGAACAACCGCAACCAATTCAACTCCTGCCAAAAAAGGATTACTCGAAAAATCAAGCGACAGCATGCTCTTTTTCAACAACATTCAGCACATGCCACCATCCATAGATGATCGTTTTTCAACACTTTTATTACAAAATACTTTTTCACGTCATGGAGAAGATAATTTCATTCGACGCAATAATACATTAATTGTTGCTTCATGTAGCAAAGAAGCTTACGACAATCAGGAAAGCGCTATTTTCCAATATTTTCCAATGAAAATCTTTTTTCCTGCTATGCATGATTGGACTGCTGAAGACTTATTTCATCACATCTGTCTTTTATTTCAGAAACAAGCAGACATATTAAATTTAAAAATCAAATTAAGAAAAGATGTACTTTATTACTTGCTATGCGTAATTTGCACCGAAACATCCGTTTCTATTCAATCACGGATCAAACAATTGTGTGCAATTGCTTACACTAAAAATCGTCATAATGACACAGATACAATAGAAATCTATCCTGAATATCTGACTGACATACGCTTTGGTGCTTTCAATCACACCGGACGCGCTTCCGAATTACTCAATTTTCTTAACAAACATGTTCAGACTTCTGTTGTTATCAGTAAGGATTCTATACCTTTGATATTTGCAACACCGGCTCCAGTTATTCCAACTTCCGCATTAGGAGGTGCAATGACTACCTCTCCTGTGTCAAACTATCTGCAGAATAATCTGGAAATATATTTGGAAAATATGTGGCATACCCGTTCAACCATTTCCAAAACTGATTCACGTTCACTCTGTGCTTCACCCCTATTTGATGTCATTCAAAAAAGTACTCGCTTTTCTTCAGTGTCATCAAATAGTATCCTCATATCCTGGGGCGCCCAGTTACTGGATATTTTTTTAGAAAATACACGAAACAGCAAAAGTATTCTCCCCTTTGAAAGCGATTATATCAAAGAAGACATGCCAAATGACATATTACAACTTGCAGAACAACTTGCAAAACAAATAAAACTTTCTCTGTTATCCGACAGTCAATACCATTTATTTGTTTTATATGCCTCTGCAATACTTCATACAATTTATCAATGGCATACAAATAATAATATTTTGCTCGCAGTTATATATAAAGATCCCGATATTTGTACCAATATATCTAAATACTTAGATAGGATTTATCACATTCCTATATACCCTTTATATTGGTCAGAGTCATCGGATGATACTGTATACTCGCAAATCAATGCGTTACTCAAGAAACATCAGGCAAATCATCAATTAATTATTTTTTCAGATGATATACCTTTAACTGAACTTGATTCATATATAGAACGTGTTTATCACATATCTGCCAAATATTTTCCAAACAGTTCTCTGCATTTTATGAATGAAGTATTAGAAAAAATAACTCAGTTTCATTATAGCCTTCCTATGTTGTCAGAATCATCGCAGTTAGTACAAAAGGACACAATCAGTATTCCTAACGTTTCTACACTTATATTACAGGCCGTTCAACATTTGCTGGAACCTTCATTAAATTTTATAGATATCTATAAAACTTTACCTTTACTACGTGATTCTTTAAAAGAAATCACTGCATCTTTGAAGTGCACAGCAACAGATGAATTAACCATTAAATATTTCTTTCACTGCGCTCATATGATAGAACGACTAATACGTAAAGAACCACTACACTATCCTGGTATTAAAATCTTCACGAATCAGCATCATTCTGAATTTAATACCATCGAATATGCTTTACAACCTTTGGCACAATATTATGGTTTTAAAATTCCAGCTGCCGAACTTGCCTATATCACAGAAATTTTCTTGTAACATATAACTTTTTTCATTTAAAAAAGTGGAACAACAATCCGACTACTCATTGGACTTTTGTTCCACCCTTTTTTCTTATCTTTAATTATCTTCTTCTCTTACTTTTCTCTTCTGCCAGCAATGCTGCTCCGATTGCTCCGGCATACCGTCCGTTCTCAGTCATCTCTACTTTCTTGCCAAGCTTCTCTGATAAGATCCTGGTAAAGTATTCGCTGTTGCTCAAACCTCCGGTAAGGATCACCTTATCTGCCAGATTCTTTCTGCCTGCAAGCTGTGATACCTTCGCTGCTACAGAATCTACCACACCGGCTGCGATATCTTCCCGTTTCTTACCTTCACCGATATAATTGATCACTTCTGATTCTGCAAATACAGTGCAGAGTGAACTGATCGATAACACATCTCCAGTATCTGCCATATCAAACAACTCCTGCAGAGTTACACCCAGGCGATTCGCCATAATCTCCAGGAATTTACCGGTTCCTGCCGAGCATTTATCATTCATCAGAAAATCCTGTACCATGCCGCCTGATACCAGTATCACCTTTGTATCCTGTCCACCGACATCGATGATCGAGCAGTCATCTCCTGCCATCTCTCTGCCGCCTCTGGCATGACAGGTAATCTCTGTGATCACATAATCTGCAAAGTCTACTGCAACTCTTCCATATCCTGTTGCCACAACTTTCACATCGTCAGATTCCACATCGATTCCTTCCTCCAGAAGCCTCTCACGGATCACTCCGGTTGTCTCCTTACTGCTCCATCCTGTCGGCAGCACAAACATTAATTCCTTATCTCCTCGTACTGCTGTCTTGGACGCAGTAGATCCAATATCAATTCCTACATAATACATCTTGTCTTCCCTCTGATTTCTTTTATTTCGTTTTACGATCTTTAACAGTAACGGTCGCGGTGTGGATTAAAGTCCTTTTTCACCTCTGCCACTTTCAGAATCTCAATCTCCTTCTGTTCTGCAGTCTCCCATATCGTATCCAGATCGTCCTTTTCCACCATCAACGACACGCCGCAGCATTTACTCGCACTTCTGGGGGTAGGAGCAATCACTGCCCGAACCCCCAGCTTTTTTAATTCGCAGTATAACCGCATTGCATTGTCATGATTAGGAAACAGAATATAATGCTGAATCTCTGACATCTATCCCATATCTCCTTAGTTATTAAGCATCTCCACAAATGCACTGATTCTGGTACGAAGCTGCTGAGCATCGCTGTCCGTGTAATCGGTCTCGATTCCCAGTACCGGAATACCTGCTTCCTTCATCGCACGCTCTACGAAATATCCTTCGGTGTCGTAAAGGTTACAGAACTTCAGATTCACATCAATGATTCCGTCTACTTTGTATTCTTTTGCCAGGCGGAGGATATCATCGATTCTTCCATGATTTGGTGTAAAGCATGCACAGTTAATGCCCATATACCGCTCTGCGATTGCATCGATCTGCTCGTCGATCGTAGTACCACTCTCGTCTACAAAACGCTCAAAGTAACGGGTACCTGTGCACATTTCTTCACAGACAACCACTGCTCCGCTGGTCTCAACAATATTATGAAGCTTCCAGTTCGGAATTGCAAGCGGTGTTCCTGTCAGCATGATTCTCTTGGTTCCTTCCGGCACTACACTGACACCGTCTTTGATCCGCTGCTCCAGCTCGTCACACAGTTTATTCGTCATCTGTGCAAATCTTGCCGGATCATCATAAAATGCAATCTGAGAAATAACCAATGCATCCGTACCGCTGATTGGAAGCTTCTCATTCTTACGACAGGCATACAGTCTGTCCAACGCTTTTCTCTTATTATTAATCAATTTGATACTTTCTGCTAACTTCTCTGCTGTCACTTTGTTACCGGTAAATTCTTCTACCACATGCATCAGCTCTTTAATCTCTTCTGCCCATGCCTTTACATCCTTGGCACGTTTCATCTGCGGAAGATCCATTACATGTACCGGTACGTCCTCAGACAAAATCTCCCATGCCTTCTTTTTACCATCACAGGTAGTCTCTCCGATATACATATCCGCGATCCGGAAAAATGGACAGGTACGGTCAAGTCTTGCTCCTACAGATGCTTTGATCAGCGGACAGGTATTATTCGGAAGCACCTTCTCGCCTCCCGGTACCCAGAACTGAGATCCGCCGCAGAGTCCGGTCGCAATTGCATCTGCTGCGAAGATCACCTCATCCGGTACGTATACACAGAATGTACCAAATACCTTGCCGCCTTTTTTCTGATGTTCAATCAGTTCTGATGGGCGGATACCGTGAATATCTGCAACTACCATATCATAATAGTCCATTCCGTCCGGGCGGTTTTCCTGAGAGAGAAATACATCCCCAACCGCCTGTGGAAGCACCTGACACAACTGATCATGCAACTCCAGATTCATCCCCAGTTCTTCCCACATTTTCTGATTATCTGCCATAATTCTTTTCCTCCTTATTATCGCATTTGAACAATTAATCTATTTTTATCGTAACATTTTTATTAATTATTCACAATAATAACAAGGCTTTTTGTTATAGTTTTCATCTATATGTAGGCGATTTTATTTATTTCTTCTATACAAATATCTATCTCTTCTTCTGTATTCGATGCACTGAATGCAAACCGTACGGTTCCCTGCGGAAAAGTGCCAAGCGACCGGTGTGCCACAGGCGCACAGTGCAGTCCTACTCTGGTCATAATCCCTGCTGCCTGCTCCAGTTCAAAGGCAGCTACTGCATTGTCCACCGTCTGAAAATCCAATGACACTACTGCCACTCTGTGTTCCAGATCTTTTCGACCCACGATCCGTATCTTAGAATTCTCCGACACTCGCTCGAGAAAATATCCGGTTAGCGACATCTTACGGTCATGTATGCGTTCGATTCCCTGTTCTTCTAAATAAGACAGCGCCGTATGCAATCCTATGATCCCCGGAAGGTTCATCGTACCGCTCTCATACTTATCCGGCAGATTCTCCGGCATCAGCAGAGAATCTGACTGGCTTCCGGTACCTCCTGCAATCAACGGCTTCATATCTCGATCCAGTCTCTCTGATATCAGAAATCCACCGATTCCCTGTGGCCCAAGCAGTCCCTTGTGACCGGTAAACGCCAGGAAATCAATCCCGCAATTCTCCATATCGATATCCAGCGTTCCTGCAGTCTGTGCAGTATCCACTGCAAAGATCAGATCATGTTCCTGACAGATCTTACCAATTTCTTCAATCGGAACTACGGTTCCACACACATTGGACGCATGGGTTACCAATACCGCTCTGGTGCTGTCTCCAATCAGTGATTTTAAATGTTCAAGATCCAGATTGCCGTCTCTGTCCGTCTGTGCAATGTCATAGTCCACACCCACAGCCTTCATCTGTTCCAGCGGGCGCATCACTGCATTATGCTCCAGCCCCGTCACGATCACATGATCTCCGGGCTTCAAAAAGCCTTTTATAAACAGATTGAGGGAATAGGTCACACTCGGTGTAAACACTACTCCCTTAGAATTCTTCACATGAAAAAGACGCGTCAGCTGTTCTCTTGTATCCAGCACGACGCCTTCGATCTCGTATGCGCCTTCATAATTGCCACGGTTAATATTAAATGCACCGTGAGCTAACAAATCCGCCATGGCTTCCGGCACACCAGGTGCCTTTGGCCATGACGTACTGCCATTGTCAAAATAAATTTGATTCATATACTCTCCTGAATCACTTACATGCTGCTTGCAGATGTATGTCGAACGCTCAGCTCGAAACCTTCGGTTCCTCGCTGTCCGCTGCGCTCACATAGCCTGCTTCACAAAGCCTCTTTCGTCTGCAAGCAGCCGACGCGCCTTTGCTTGCATGCTGCGTTCGACTTACCACTCAAACTTCTTCTCGAAGTATGCGTTCAGATCTTCGATCTTCACTCTTTCCTGCTCCATGGTATCTCTGTCTCTTACAGTTACTGCTCCGTCTTCCTCAGAATCGAAATCGTATGTTACGCAGAATGGTGTACCGATCTCATCCTGACGGCGATATCTCTTACCAATGTTACCACGCTCATCGTACTCACAGTTATACTTCTTAGCTAACTGAGCATACACCTTCTGTGCACCCTCAGACAACTTCTTAGACAGTGGAAGGACACCGATCTTAACCGGTGCAAGTGCCGGATGGAAATGAAGCACAGTTCTGACATCCGGTTTTTCCTCTGTACCAATGTTCTCCTCATCGTATGCACTGCACAGGAATGCAAGTACCATACGGTCAGCTCCCAGTGACGGCTCGATAACGTATGGAATATATTTCTCTTTCTTCTCATCATCGAAATATGTCAGATCCTGCTTAGATACCTCCATATGACGGGAAAGGTCATAATCTGTACGGTCAGCAATACCCCACAGTTCACCCCATCCGAACGGGAACAGGAACTCGATATCAGTAGTTGCCTTACTGTAGAATGACAACTCTTCCTGATCGTGGTCACGGTAACGTACTTCGTCATCCTTAAGTCCCAGCTTGCTCAGCCAGTCCAGACAATACTGCTTCCAGTATGCAAACCATTCCAGATCCGTATCCGGCTCACAGAAGAATTCCATCTCCATCTGTTCGAACTCTCTGGTACGGAATGTAAAGTTACCCGGTGTGATCTCGTTACGGAAAGACTTACCGATCTGGCAGATACCAAACGGAATCTTCTTTCTGGATGTACGCTGTACATTCTTAAAGTTAACGAAAATGCCCTGTGCGGTCTCCGGACGAAGGTATACCACGTTCTTAGCATCCTCTGTTACACCCTGGAACGTCTTGAACATCAGATTAAACTCACGGATCTCTGTAAAATTATGCTTACCGCAGGTCGGACATGGAATGTTGTTCTCTGCGATGAAATCCTGCATCTTCTCGTGGCTCCATCCATCAATACTGTCTCCGATGTCGATGCCGTTCTCATGCGCATAATCCTCGATAATCTTATCTGCACGGAAGCGCTCGTGACATTCTTTACAATCCATCAATGGGTCGCTGAATCCGCCCAGATGTCCGCTGGCGATCCATGTCTGCGGGTTCATCAGAATCGCACAATCTACGCCTACATTATATGGAGACTCCTGTACAAACTTCTGCCACCAGGCTTTCTTTACATTATTCTTAAGCTCTACTCCAAGATTACCATAGTCCCATGTATTGGCAAGGCCGCCGTAGATCTCAGAACCCGGATATACGAATCCTCTTGACTTCGCCAGTGCCACAATCTTATCCATTGTCTTCTCTGCCATTATTAATCCTCTTTCCTTTTGTTATTCGATGCCAAAATGCACCCTTATCGCATATTATACCGTCTGTATACAGAGTTTTCAAGTCATCAGCTTTAATATTTCCAGTGATTTAAACTGATGGTCTACATACACATCCATGTATCTTCCCATGACCATCGCAAGTTCTCTGAGCACCAGATCCGATACAGTAAAATTATACAGATGTTCTACCTTTGCACTCTCTATGTACTGCAGCGTATACCAGGTAGATGGGTCAAGTTCCAGACCGTCATAGACATCCCGGATGCAATGGGTACATACTTTGCCGCCCTTCAGCGTACTGAACTTCCCTGGACGCTCTTTATCTCCGCACACCACACATTGGAATACCTGCGGTGCCTCGCCGTTAATGCAGATTGCCTTCAGCTCGTAGATATACCGGATCAGACGATTTGGAATCTTCTCATTGATAAGTGCCCGCATTGTCTGATACAGAAGCTTTAACATTTCTCTCTCATCATTAGCTTCTCGGCAGTAATAGGATGCAATCTCTACAAAATAAAAGCCATAATAAGCACCCTCGATATCTTCTCGTAACTCTGCAAAATAATTGGAAATAGAGGCCGACACCAGTGTATATGATGTCCGCCCCTCATAGACTGTAAATTCACCAAATGAAAACGGGTTGATCACTCCGCTCAGTGCATTGCCGGGTTTCCTCGCCCCTCTGGCAAATGCGCTGATCTTGCCTCTTTCTCTGGTGAGTATGACAACCCGCTTATCATACTCGCCGATCGGAACAGCAGATAGCACCATTCCCATAACCGTTATCTGATTCACTTCGCCTTACCTCTGTCCCGGCATCCGGTGATCTGCCATAATGCTCCATGACCGAATGACAGATCTGGATTCCCTTATATTCCAGATAATCATCAACCTTTCCCGATGCCATAAATTTATTCCAGTATGTTTCTTCCATGCAATCACCTCATCCTGTGTTATAGGATTAGGTTCTCCTATGGAAGGGGCGTTTTATTCATCTTCCCGGTATCCAAAATTTTTCACAAGGAAATCACTGTCTCTCCAGTCCTTCTTTACCTTGACCCAAAGCTTCAGGTTTGCCTGCATATCCAGCATTTTCTCAATCTCATACCGCGCAGTACTTCCGATCTTTTTCAACATACTTCCTTGTTTTCCAATAATGATACCCTTATGTGAATCGCGTTCACAGATGATCGTGGCATCAATATGCATCACTTTACCTTTTTTCTTCATGCTGTCGATCACAACTGCGATACCATGAGGAATCTCTTCATTCAGGCAGTGTAATGCCTTCTCACGGATCAGCTCTGCCACGATCTGACGCTCCGGCTGATCTGTGATCGTATCCTCATCGTAAAACTGCGGTCCGTACGGCAGATACTGATATACTACCTTCAGAAGTTCTTTGGTATTCTCCCCGCTTCTGGCCGATACCGGCACGATTGCCGCGAAATCATAAATGTCCTGATATGCTGCGATAGAAGCCAGCACTTCCTCTTTCTTCACAGAATCTACTTTATTAATAACAAGAATGACAGGTGTTGTTACTTTTTTCAGCTGATCTGCGATATGCTTTTCACCGGCTCCGATAAATGTCGTCGGCTCAACCAACCACAACACCGCATCTACTTCGTTCAATGTGCGTTCTGCCACATTAACCATGTACTCGCCCAGCTTGTTCTTTGCCTTGTGGATACCCGGTGTGTCCACAAAAATAATCTGCCCTTCCTCCGTTGTCAGCACCGTCTGAATCCGGTTTCTAGTCGTCTGTGGCTTATTCGATGTAATTGCAATTTTCTGTCCGATCAGGTAATTCATCAATGTAGATTTGCCCACATTCGGACGACCGATCAGTGTTACAAATCCTGATTTATAATCTTTTTTCATCTGGTTCTCCTTATCTTTCAGATACTCATAATCCGGCTAAAATCCGGTCACGGTATCAAACATATCCTTCGCTTCTTCGATCTTGTCCTCACTTCCGATGACACAGATCTGCTCTGCTTTCATCATCGCTTCCACGATTCCTGCAAGTCCTCTGATATCTTCCTGTGTTGCCTCCAGTACCTGTACACGTTCTTCTTTGATCATATCTTCTGTCACATGATTCATATACAGGTTCATAGAACGGTCACCTTTCAATGCCGGTGTCATCGGCTGATCCAGATTACTGATCGTACCGATGATATATTTATTCATATCAAAATCACTGACGGTAAATGTCCGCAGATAATCTGCCACGCCTTCATAAATCTCCATCGTGCGTTCCAGATTCGGATCACGATAAGATACAAAATATCCTTCTCCGATCCGGTTAAAGTTACTCATACATCCATATGCTCCACCTTTTACACGGATATTCTGCCACAGATATTCATAACCCATGATTACTTTCAGTACCTGCAGTGCTCCGGTATATTCTGCACCCTGATCAATGAAATTACCACAACGTGCCACATATTGTACCTTGGACGCTGTCTTAAATCCTTCGTTCTTCTTCTCACAGTGAATCTCGCAGTGCTTTCCGCTCTCTTTCTCCTGCAGATATAAGCCTTCCGCAAATGCGCTGATCTGCTGTTTCATTCCTTCCAGTCCCACACGTTCTGCCGTATAGCTGATCATCATATTGTCAGCACGGAACAGCATTCTGGTAAGCTTGATGAGATTGCTAATCAACTCATCCTTTTCTGTATCAAATGCTTTCTCAATTCTTGCCACATTCTGGTAATACTCAATACCGCTAGTCATATCTTTTAGCTTGGCTGACGGTGACGCATAAGACATTGCCCGGAGTGCTGCTGTCGTATGTCCGGATGACTGGAACCGCATCAGCAGTCTGGATGCTGTCATGGCAATGATCTCTTTCAGACGTTTCTCGTCATCCAGCTTCGATCTTACCAGAATCTCCTGCATCATGTTAAATGCAATTGGAAGCTTGTCATACAATGCTTTGGCCTTGATCTCGAATGTTGCCCGGAATTCTTTTTCTTTTGCCTTGGTCACATCTGTGTAAAGCTCCAATGATGTACCGATACCGCCGGTATGCACATTGATCTCATTAAAGAGCTCACCATATTCATAATTCTCTGTATCAATGATTCCCAGCACACCCTGCAGGATTCCCGCATACGGAAGCAGTTCTTCCGGAACCTCTGACATATCAAACATAATATCTATATAGCCAATACCATTGGTATCAATCTCGTGTAATACCATCGGAATACCTGCGAGTTTCATTTCTTCATTATAGATCGGTGCAATCTCTCTGCTGATATCCTCGCGTTTTAATACAGGAATCGTAGCCAGCGCTTCCGCATCGGATGGCTCTGACTGATATATTTCCAATGCCTTCGTACGCTCTACTAATTCTGCAATCTCTTCTTTGCTGAGACCTGCCTTATATGCCTGCAACTTATCGTGAAGTTCCTTGTCCATACGCGCTGTACGTCCGCGCTCCGGTTTCAGCGTTACGATCACTCCGTGCTCATTGTCCAGCAGATACTCACGAATCAAGTTCTCAAAATATCCGGTATTCATCTGTTTCTTAAGAAACGCAAATGTGTCCAATGCCTGGATATGCATAAACGGTTCATTTTCATCATAGAGCCAGCTGTCCATAATCTGCAGACCGTACATCAGACCCTTCGGGTAACGTCCGTAATCCGCTTCTCGGTACTGGAACTCATGATAATTAATACCTGCCTCCAGTGCTTTTCTGTCAATGCCATGCTCTGTCATATCTGTAAGAAGCTTCTCGATCAGTGTCACAAATTCTTCCTTCTGCTCCGGATTCGCATTCTTCGCAACTACAGAAAAAATTGGCTGATATACGCCATTGTCATAAGAGCCCAGAATATCCTTACCGATTCCAGCCTCTAACAGCGCCTTCTTAAGCGGTGCTCCCGGCGCTGATAACAACGCATAATCCAGAATCTCAAACGCCACATACAATTCTTTATCCAGACTGGTTCCGATTACCTTATTATATGAAAGGAATGTATTATCCTCCAATGGTTCCTCACTGGTAACCGAATATGGCATCTCCACTTCTTTCATCTTCGCAAATGGCTCCTGATAAGCAATCCGCGAATCAATCTCTGCCACATCAAACTTGCTCAGATATTCCTGATCCAGCCATACAAGCTTCTCTTCCATATCCATATCACCATACAGATAAATATAGCTGTTGGACGGATGATAATATTTCTTGTGAAATGCTAGAAACTGCTCATAGCTGAGATTCGGGATCACATCCGGATCTCCGCCTGATTCATTAGCATAAGCAGTGTCCGGGAACAGTTCATTCAATACCACCCGGTCAAGCACGCCCTCCGGTGAAGAAAATGCTCCTTTCATCTCATTATATACAACGCCATTGTATTCCAGATCCGCATCCTCAGAATCCAGCTTATAACTCCATCCCTCCTGACGGAAAATCTCCTCATGCTTATAGATATTCGGATAGAATACTGCATCCATATATACATGCATCAGGTTCTGGAAATCCTTATCATTACAGCTTGCCACCGGATACATCGTCTTGTCCGGATAAGTCATCGCATTTAAAAATGTATTCAGCGATCCTTTGACCAGCTCTACAAATGGATCCTTGACCGGAAAATGATCAGATCCACACAGTACCGAATGCTCCAGAATATGCGGAAGTCCTGTGCTGTCCTCCGGCGGTGTTCGGAAGCCTACTGAAAACACCTTATTGTCATCATCTGCCTCCATCAGCACCAGTCTGGCACCGCTTTTCTTATGCTTCAGCAAATAACCATGGCACTTGACATCCTGCAGATCTTCATCCTTTATAATCTCGTATTGATTCAAATCTCTTATACTCATACTCTAGTCTCCAATTCTATTCAATCATTCATCATTATCTCCCATTGTAACACAATCTATTTCTTTTTTCATCCGGAAGATATACTTATCGAGAACATGTCACACATAAAGAAACAGCAGGCAGAACATATCTCTACGTTCCACCTGCCGGGATTCTATCATTTTCCTATTTCTTTTATTCTCTGAAATACAGCTTCATAATCTACTTTACTAAAATCTGTTACATCGAGCTCAATGGTCTCACCAAGTGCAAATTCTCCGTAACCGCGTTCTGTACACCTGCGGTAGAATTCTTCATAAGTCAGCAGATTGTCGGCATCTTCATGTGCGATCGACATCCCTTTCTGATAACAGCATACGATATGTCCCAGGTGTCTGGAATTATCCAGATCCCGTTTACGCTGTCTCTCATACAACACGCCAATATCTCCGACCAGTCGGATGGTAACCACCTGACAATGATGTCTGCTGCTGATGCTTTCCAGCTGATCTCTCTGCTTATGGCTGAACGGATAGTCCGATATCAGTGACTTATGCTCTGCAAATGCATCTTCCATCCGCTTATAATATTCCTGCCAGCTGAGTTTGATCAGTTCTTCTTTTTCCTCCAGATCATGGAATCCATAACGATCCCAGTACTCTTCCTTGACATCATCCGGAGACAGGATCTGAAGCTCTGGAAAACGTTCGATCAGCATATTAGCCAGATAGGATTTTCCGGTTCCCGGATATCCCGCCAGCAGAATTAACATCTGTTTCATCTCTTTCTCCTTTACATAGCCAGATCAATTTCCAGATGATATTTATCACCCCGGTAATAAGTTACTACATACTCTCTTGGTACGGATTTATCA
>ERZ894223.1209-NODE-1209-length-18468-cov-8.039483_pt1 | contig 18468 bp, 10 predicted proteins | sample MGYA00380293_ERZ894223 | MGnify/ENA primary metagenome ERZ894223 (study PRJEB32331, sample SAMN06328445) | human gut metagenome | biome: human gut microbiome; feature: stool | host: Homo sapiens | collected 2014-11-05 ...
TGAGCTATTTCCGCATTTTTTCGTTTGCGGTTGCAAAGGTAGGGATTTTCCGTAATTCTGCAAACATTCTGCATATTTTTTTCACAAGAATCTGCACACTTTGTTTCCGCAAACAAACAATTGTTTTGATTATCAACTCATTCGGTCCCGATAGTCTTCGTAAGAAAATTGCTTGTATATTTCCGCTTTCCCTTCTTTTGTCCACAAAGCGATGGCGGGATGATGGATTCCGTTAAACATATTTGTCTTGACCATGGTATAGTGAATCATATCTTCGAACACAATCCGCTCTCCGATCTGCAACTCGTGATCGAAACTCCATACTCCCATATAATCACCACTCAAACAAGAATTACCTCCCAAACGATAAATAAATTCTCCTTCATTCCCCATCTCCGCACCACGAACGGCAGGCTGATAAGGCATTTCCAGACAATCGGGCATGTGGCAGGTGAAACTCACATTCAGAATAGCCGTCCTGATACCGCGACTCTCAACGATATCTACTACTTCCGAAGTCAAGACTCCTGTCTGCCATGTAAAAGCAGAACCGGGTTCAAGGATGATCTGCAAATGAGGATATCGTGCTTTCAGGTCTTGCAATAATTTAATCAGATGTTCCGTATCATAATCTTTTCGGGTCATCAGATGCCCGCCTCCCAGATTCAGCCATTTAATTTGCGGGAACCAGCGGGAGAATTTCTCTTCCAGATGCTGTAAAGTACGTTCCAGCTCGAAAGAAGAAGATTCGCAGTGACAATGACAATGGAAACCTTCGATTCCTTTGGGCAAGGTATCCGGTAATAAGTCGGCGGTCATTCCGAAACGGGTACCGGGTGCGCACGGATTATAAAGTTCTGTTTCTACTTCCGAATATTCGGGATTCACACGGATACCGCAGGAGATTCCGCTTCCTTCGGCCACTGTCATCGGATAGAAACGACGGAACTGTGCCATTGAATTAAAAGTGATGTGGCTGCTGCAACGCATGATTTCCGGAAAATCCTGTTCCGTATACGCAGGAGAATAAGTATGGGCTTTACTTCCAAATTCTTCCAATGCCAGACGCGCTTCATACACAGAACTTGCTGTGGAATGCTCCACGTATTCGCGGAATATCGGAAATGAACGCCACATGGCGAATGACTTGAAGGCGAGAATAATCTCTACTCCTGCCCTGTCGGCTACGCTTTTTATCAGACACAGGTTCTTTCGCAAGAGTTCTTCCTCCATAATATAGCAAGGAGAAGGAAATTGGGTGAAATCTATCATATATAAATTTATTATCTAAAATAACGCCTTACGGACGTGCCTGCAAAAATACAAATTCAAAAGCAAAGAGAGATTCTTTTATTTTTAATTAAGATATTGAGTTTCGAAAACTTTTTCTTATTTTTAGACCTTTATATTATAGATGTAGTTGTTTCATCCTAAATACCCGATTGATTATGAATAAAGATTTAAGAAAAGTGGTGATTCTCCTGGCGCATCCCAATATGAAGGAATCACAAGCAAACAAAGCACTGATTGATGCTGTGAGTGATATTGAAGGCGTAGCAGTATTCAATCTTTACGACCAGCAAGGCGCTTCTTTTGATGTTGACGAATGGAGCAAAATCATTTCCGATGCTTCCGCCCTCATTTATCAATTTCCCTTTCATTGGATGGCTGCGCCGTCATTGCTCAAAAAATGGCAGGACGAAGTATTCACCTTCCTTTCCAAGACTCCGGCAGTAGCCGGGAAACCATTGACAGTAGTAACCACCACAGGTTCCGAATATGAAGCATACCGTAGCGGAGGCAGAAACCGCTTCACAGTGGATGAGCTTTTACGTCCTTATCAGGTTAGTGCCATTCATTCGGGGATGTCGTGGCAAACGCCTGTTGTTGTTTACGGAATGGGAACCGCAGATGCGGGAAAGAACATCGCTGAGGGAGCCAACTTGTATAAGCAACGGGTAGAAATGCTGATCGGCAGCAGCAATGCAGGAAATAACTGGTGAATTATCTCCTATACCTTATTTCGATTAGCTATTAGCAAAAACAAATTAGCTATTAGCTAATCGAAATATGCTAATAGCTAATTTATTTCTTCAAGGCTTCTTCACCATCATCTTCTTTTTATTCAAAGTCAGTACCGGCAAGAAAATAAACACGCCGATCACGGACATTACCAGTCCACCGATAGTACCTGCAGCCAAAGGAAACCAGAAACCTTCTTTCTCTGCTCCCACCATAAAGGGGATAAAGCCAAGGATGGTAGAAACAACCGTCAGAAAAATGGGGATCACTTTCGTATTCCATGCCTTCACGTAAGCACGAAGAGGAGAAAGGCAGGGAAAGCGTTTTCGAATCGCATTGTACTCATTTAAAATATAAATACTGGCATTCACTGTGATACCGCAGAGCAGAATGAACGAAGCGAAACCACCCTGGTCAAAGTTCAACTTGAACCAGTAGAACGTCAGAAACACACCGATATAAGAGATCGGAATGACAAAGATGATCGCTAACGGCTGTTTCAACGAATTGAACAGAATGCTTGTAATAAAGAAAATGATAGCAATCACAATCAGGAGCAAGCGATACTGTTTGTTGGCACCTCCACCCCATGACCAGTTATTACTTTCCGCTTCCGCCTTATATCCCATCGGGAGAAGTTCATTAAACTCTTCCAGGTCTTTTTTCAGCAGCTTATTTCCCTGTTCCGACGCACCGATATACTCATATTGCAGGCATAAGCGGTATTGTTGATTCTCCTTCGCCACTTCCTGCGGCATCTGTCCCTTCTCTACCTTAGCCAGTTCCGCCAGTTTATACTCTTTATCGCCTACACGGAAAGGATAATACTGCATGGCCCATATATCCCGCTGATCCGACTGGCGGGAAGAGAGTTTGATTTTTTCCGTTCCATCTTCGGTAACAACGGAACCGATTTCCTGATTCCGCCCATATATGGGACGAATAGCAGCAAACAGTTCTCCGGCTCCGATCCCCGCTCCGATCATCCGTTGTTTATCCAGCTCAAAATAAAACTCCTGATAATCATCCTTCCACCACGAGAAATTGGAACCGACCGTAACTTCCCTGATACGGCGATGAGACAATAAGACCTCTTTCAGTTTTGTAGCCCAGCTATAAAGTTCATCATAATTATATCCGTACATTTTCACCCGGAATGATCCCGCATTCTCGCGTACACTATTACTGAATCCCTGATCCTGTAATCCATAAATACTCCAATCTCCTCCCCCCAACTGGAGAGCTTTACTGATCATGTTAGCTTTCAGCGTATATGGGAACCCGCTTTTCTGATTTTCCTTTGTGAAACGAATGCTGATAGATGCCCTGCGGGCGCTTTCTACCGATGTCTGAAACTGCTTGATCTCCTTGAACTCGCTCAGATAAGTTTCCATCCGCTTGATCAGTGTATTCATCTGTTCAAGCGTACTGCCGTTCGGTAAATTGGCGTTGGCATAAAGCACCACCTCCTCATTCCGGGTAAAGTAGCTCCCTTCATACACCTTTTGCACAAACAGCCTCAGACTTCCTCCCAACGCTTTATCCACTATCGGTTTCACCTTTTCCTTATAGGTAGGAGTCCCCAGTGTCTTATTATAAATCTCTGCCCATTTGCCATCCCCATCCATCTTTTCCGGCAACAGAAAGACCGGTAATCCGAATGCCAGCAACAGCAACAGACAAACCGCTACTCTCCAGCGGCAAAGCCTCTGTATCAGCCACCTGTAGAAATGACTGAAATAGACCGGCCCCCTTCGCATCTTCGAACGCAGCCATCCTAAGAAACGGGTATTCCCCATTTTCCATTTTCTCTTCACTCCGGTCAGAGAAGACTTCCTGCGTCGTTTCAACCCGATTTTATCAATCAAAGAAGGTACAAAGAACAGAGCAACCAATAATGAAACTCCCAGATTAATCATCACCACTGCGGCAAAATCCTGCAGATTCAGACGAATCCTCTCGTCCAGAAAGAAGATGATGACCAACGCTCCCATTGTTGTCAGTGTAGCCGCCAATACAGACATGAACGCCTTCCGGTTTTTACATCGAAGATAATGATCACTCATCACAATCGTATTATCAATCACCAGGTTCAGTGAAACCGTGATACCCGCCAAAGAATATAACTGCATTTCCAGTCCGAAGACATAGTAAAAGATAACGGCTATTGCCATATTCACGGTCAGACTGGTGACAATCAAAAACAGATATTTGGGGCTGAAAGTAATCAGCAGTACAAACAAGAGCAGGATAGCCACCGTCACTCCCGTACGCAAATAAATCTTGTTCAGCTCGTCATGTATAAACTCTGTAGTATCATAACTGGTATGAATCTCGTATCCCGCCGGAAGCGACAGTCTGATATCATCCATACACGCCTGTACTTTTTTGCTCAGTTCCAGCTGATTAGCCGCCTCTTCAGCGACAACAGACAGATAAATCGAATTCAGCCCATTGATCCGGTAATAGCTCTGAGGCTGCTCTTCCATACGGACGACCTTCACCAGTTCGTCCAAGCGGATGATTCTCCCATCCTTCACTTTCACCTGTATCTGCCCGGCGTCAAACTCCCGGTTATCATGTTCGGGCATCAGCACCAACCGAATCCATTCCTTGCCCGAAGCCGCCTGTTCCACATCATAAGTCCCCAGAAACTCTTTCTGATAATGCAGACCGACTGCCTGACTAATTTCATCCGTACTCACCCCCAACGCACGCAACTGCTCATAATCATACTCCAGACGCCATTCCATCGGTGTGGCTCCGCTGACGTTTATCTTATAGATTCCCGGAAGCTGCGCAAGGCGTGTCTTTATATGTTCCTCCGCATACTTCTGAATCAGACTGGGAGTGGCAGGCGCATTAATCGTGAATGCGATAAAAGGTCCCTGACTTTTCTGCTCCGGACTTGCCATCTGAATGTACGGGTAACTAACTCCCGCCGGCAATTCCGGCCAAGTCTGACGAATGATGGTCGAAGCCTCAAAACGTGCGACAGCCGCATCTGCATGCTTGTCCAGACTCACATTTATACTTCCCCAGCCATTGCCGGAAGTCGAAGATATGCTTTGTATTCCCTTGACACGGGCAAGCATCGCCTCCAGTTTGCTGGTAGCCGTCATCTCCACGACACGTGCCGAAGTCCCTCCCATGCCGAACCATACAGAAAATCCGGGTAAGGTCCGTGACGGATTCAGCTTCACCGGCAGCAACGGAACAAGTGCCAGCCCGACCAACGCCACGCTGATAAAAGCGACAATGAGCGTAAAAGCGGAAGCCTTTGATGACTTTTTAATTTCAGAACCTATATCTTGCATGATTCATTTGTCTATATCCCAAAAGAAATTACTATCTAATCAGTCTTCCTCCATTAAAGTCGAAACGATCCGAAAGAGAAAGCTTCGTAGCAAAATCGAATAAAGTCAGACGACGTATTTTATAATAATTCAGCCAGTAGTTCTGCAAGGCAGAAATGTAGTTGCGCTGCGCCTCCTGCTGCCTGTTGAGCGAAAGCGTCAGACTATTAATATCCGCTTTACCGATAATAAAACGTTGCCTTGTCTCATTATAAGCCAGTATCGCCAGGTCCAGCGCTTCTTCCGCACTGGCAATCAACTGCTGCTGGATATTAAAATCACTCACCGTCATGATGACTTCCTCCTCAATACTGATCTCATCCTGACGTGCCGAAATCTTCACTACATTCAGATTATTCCGTGCCATGTTGTATTTGCCCTTACGAACGCCCCAGTCCAGCAGCGGAATCGATACGCTGACCGCTACCAAGTCCTGCTGCATCGGTTTATGATACACATCTCCGAAGTTTTCCGCCACCTGGTTGAAACCGATACTGGCATTCACGCTGGCATTGAAACGGGATTCCTTCTTTGTTCTGTCCACATTCCGCTCCGCTTCCAGTACATTCTGCTTCAGTTCCAGCAACTGCGGATTATTGCTCCTTCCCCATCTCAAAGCCTCATCCACCGGAATCTCCATCATACTTGGGCGTGAAGGAAGCTCCAGTTCGATCTGGGTATTCTTATCCAGATTCAGAAAAGATGCCAGTGAGAACATTGCCCGTTTCAAGGCGCTTGCCCTATTCTGCAATGTATTCTGTGCATTCACTTTATCCAGCTTTAAAGTCAACAGGTCCGCCTGTGAAATAGCGGCGATCCGGTGCCGTTGCTGTCCGATGCGGTACAAAGTATCCGTAGATGCGAGGTTTTCCTTTGCCAGTTTGTATTCCGCCTGCGCCATCGCCAGCGAAAAGAAATAATTCGTCGCCGTTTCCGAAACCTTTTCCACATTATAAAGAAATTCCTTTTTCACACGCTCGTATTTCAGCGGTTCGATCTTCCGGTCCCATTTGAAAGGATTATACCCGACCAGGCTCTGCGAATAACCGAGCCGTATCGGGACGCTGGTAAACTGTGTCGCACTATTATCCCCGAAATTACGCATATAGGCAAGGTTCGACTCCAGATAGAACGTACCTCCGGTCAGGTCCAGATTTTGACGGACACTTAATCCTCCATAGGCATAATATGACTGTTGCGTACGGTAGACATCCAGGTCCTGTCCCGAATCATAACGTTTCGTGATATCCCGGTTATATTGTGCCGGGGTAAGGTCCATTGTCAGACTCGGCAAACGGTTTGCCCGGTACGTCCGGTATTCCCAATAACCGGACAGATACATATTTTGTGTGCGGAATGACTCCAGCGAACTGTCGTTAGCTAAAGCGATAGTCTGGTTCAAGTCCAGCACCAGACGTTTCTGGGCATATACTGAAGAGAAACATATCCCCGATGCTGCCATCAATACAAAAAGAACGGATGATTTCTTCATAATTCAACATGTTTTTCATTTGGTTTGTGATTCCCGCTTTTTCCCCGATAGATAAACCAGTAAAGCAGCGGTATGATAAAGAGGCTGACCGCCGTACCGATGGACATCGTGCCTATCATGGCGATAGACAACGGCTTTTGCAGTTCCGATCCCATATCCGAGGAGAACAGCAACGGCACCATGGCAAAGATGGTCGTCAGCGAAGTCATGATAATCGGACGCAGACGCCTGCGGCCTGCTTCGTGAATAGCTTCCAGCAAAGGAACGCCTGCCTTGCGCAGTTCATTGATCGCATCCAGTTTCAGAATAGAGTCATTGATTACAATACCACAGGTCACAATCAGACCGATGGCAGACATCAGATTCAGCGTATGCCCGCATATCCAAAGCAAGAGTAAGGCAAATGCCACATCAATCGGGATTTCCGCCAGTACCAGCAACGGCTGCAGAAAACTCTCGAACTGTGCGGCAAGAATGAAATACATCAGCAGCAGTGAGATCAACAGAATCACGACCAGTTCATCCAGCATCTCCTTGTTGGAGAAGATACTGCCGGAGAAGCCCGTATCCCAGTCCCCTGTTTCCTCCGCCACCTGTTTCACTTCACGCATCAGCCGGTTCGCATCCTGCACGCCGTAAAAGTCGAACGGGACATACTCGCCATTACGTCCGGAAGTAATACTTTTCAAGTCTTCGGCGGGAGCTACGTTGATCAATTCCCGAAGCGGGATAAAATCGACATTCCCACGGTTGTCCGGTTGCGTCTGCACCAGTGTTTCCTGCAACACCTCGTTCACAGTCTTTTCATCCCCGGCAATGTTGATCGGCAAATATTGCTGATAAGAGTGCAGCATCGTCACACTGTTTTCCCGGAAAGCCGTTTTCAGTACCCGATACAGTTCGTTGTAGGAAACACGGTAGAGCAAGAGTTTCTCTTTACTGATACTCAGATTCAACTGGTTTTCGAAGGCGATACCTGTCGGATTGATTCCGGTTTTTCGTCCCAGTTCCTGTTCCATGCTGCGGATTGCTTCCGCTTTGGGGGCTTCCGCTTTATTACGGGTGTAAAATTCCGCCACCACATCCGGTTCACCCGTCACAAAGAGTTTCTCAAATACCGTTTCCGGCGGAGAGAAAGAAATGACAGAGAGCGGATAACGTTCCTTCAGTTTCCGATATACCGCCTGTTCCAAAGGGGCAATAGCATCGGAAGTCTCCGTACGGAAATAAAGTTCCGCTTCGGAAGAAGACAGTTCCCGTTCCCGATTGAGGATGAAATCCTGTCTGCCGATAGAGGCTGTTTGCTCCAGTACTTCATCCTTCAGTTCCTTGAAAAGTTCATCCACCCGTCGTTTGTTTTCATCCACATGGATATTCTCATTCCATTCTATCCGGGCGATCAGTTCATTCTCCTCGATATCGGGCATCCGTTCTTTGTCTATAAAGAAAAAGAAGAATACGCAAAGCGGAATGGAAATCACACAGAACAGTACACTGAACGTTTTATGGCGGAATACCCAGTCAACACCCGCATCATAGAAGCGGTCCAGCGTGTGATCCTTGATCGGGTTATTAAATTTGAAAGAAAGCCACTTCCATTTCCGGGTGCGGACACCTGTCCGGTAAACCAGCAGATAAAGCACAGGAAGCAGCATGATACCGGTGAGATAGGACACCATCAGGCCTACAGTGACGGAAAAAGCCTGATCAAAGAAAATAGCGCCTGCAATACCGCTCATAAAAATCAGCGGGGCAAAGACGGCAATAGTCGTCAGAGAAGAACTCAGCATGGGGGTGACCACTTCACTGGTTCCCGTCACACAGGCACGGCGCAAGGAGTATCCCCGTTCACGGTATTGCGATATATTCTCGGTCACAATAATCGAACTGTCAATCATCATTCCCAATGCCAGGATCAATCCGGCAAGTGAAATGATATTGAGAGACATATTGCAAAGGTAGAAAAAGACAAAGCTGATCACGATGGACACCACCATACTGAGTCCGATGACCAGCGGAGACTTTACATCTCCCAGAAACAGAACCGCTACCAGACAAATAAAGAGAAAACCAAGGGAAAGATTCTGTTGCAGATTAGAGATGGTGTAGTCCAGCAGTTCCGTCTGATTACGGCTGATGCTGAAATCGATCTCCGGGTATACTAACTGAAAATAGGTCATCGTGCCTACCAGCGCCTGCTTCATCTTATCCATGTTCTCATCCGCCTGTTTGATGACGGCAAGGCTCACCGCCCGTTTTCCATTGGACAAGGATACTCCTTTTTCTTTTACAGGTACGACGCTTACTTTGCAGAAGTCTTTTAACTGTACGATGCGGTCGCCCTTACGCAGATAGATATTTTCCACATCCTCCGCTGTACGCAGCAATGTCGAGAATTTAATATTGTATTCATAATACCCGTCGCGCACTGTCATGCTGCCCGGTTCCACATTATTAGAGGATAAAGCCGATTCGATATCTCCAATGGAGAGTCCCATCATGGCGAGCTTGTCCTTGTCGGGCACTATTTGTACCTGCCGTTCCAAAATTCCGGTCACGTCCACCATGGCAACTTCTTCAAGCTGCTCTATCCTGCGCTTGATGACAGACTCGGCAAACTCACACAATTCAAGGAAGGAGTGCTGTTCCGTAGCTCCGTAAGCACTGTCATTCTTCAGTGTCAGATTCAGATAGAATACGGGAATATCCGTTGCACTCGCTTTGATTACCTTCGGGCGTTCCGCTTCTTTCGGAAGATAGTTCATGGCGGCATCTATCTTCTCATTTACCTCGATAAAGGCAAGGTCCGTATTCGTTCCATATTCAAATGACAAGCGGATAATGCCCGCCCCGTCTCTCGATTCACTATGAATATCCTTCAGGGTAGAGACCTGAATCAACTGCCCCCGCAAAGGTTTGACAATCGTGTTTTCCAATTCCCGGGCAGAGGTATTGGCAGACGCCACCTGTACCGTAATCTCAGGAATAGCGATATTGGGAAGCAGCGATATAGGCAGCGTAGAGTACGTCACCAGCCCGATGATGAAACAGGCGGTAAAGGCCATCAATACGGCAATAGGGCGCTGAATTAAGAATTTTATCATAGATTCATTATTTAATTCTTAATTCTTCATTTAACATAGACTTCCGCCTCATGCGCCAGATTCAGATTTCCGGTGACGATGACCGTATCTCCTTCCAGCAGACCATCCTCGATACCTTTCTGCGACTTGTCGGAGACGACACATTCTGTCGCATTCTCCAGTCCCGTATTCACATAATTCCACATTGCCTTGCCGTCTTTCAGGGTAAATACCACTTGTTTGCCGGAACGCAATACAACGGCGCTCTTCGGAATAACCAGCCGTTCTCCCAGCGAACGGCGGACACTTACCCTTACATTCATTCCGCTGAACAGTTTTCCTCCCGCATTTACCAATGCTTTCACTTTCACCATGCCGTTGGCATCCACCAATGGATTTATCTCTGATACACTGCCTTCAAACGCATCTCCTCCGGCATAAGGAGTAATTACCACTTTATCTCCCATCCTGATAAAAGCAAGTTCATTTTCCAGCACTGTGAAATCAGCTTCCATTCCTTTGGAATCAATAATAGTACAGAATGCTTCAGAAGTATTTGCCGGATTATAAGGCTTTGAAAATAAATTGGCTACCACACCGTCAAAAGGAGCAATCAACGTAGCATGCTCCATATCTCTTTTCGCCAGTTCATACTGGGATTTCGACTGTTCATACCCGCTTTTTACTTTGGCGATTTTCATTGTTTCGGCAGGGACTTTACTAAAGTCGTCAGGAGAATATCCCTGCCCGATCAGTACGTCTTTCAATTCAAGTTCGGCTTTCAGTAAAGCATCTTCCGACTGGGATAATTTCTGTTCCAGACGGAATTTATCCAGATCAGCCAGTTTCTGCCCTTTCTGTACACGGTCGCCATTCTTCACATAGATATGAGCGATGACTTCACCGGTTTCAAAACGCAGATCGGCTTTGCCACGGGCATTGATTTTACCGTTACTCACCAGTTCGTGATGAAAATCACGCTTCTTTAATATCTGAACAGCTACTTCATTCTTCGTATCCGGAAGGACTATGGAGACACCTTTCTCCGATTCATCTGCAGTATTCTTCTTGTCGGAACAAGAGAGCGTCATCATACATGCAAGGCACAATAAAATCCATGTAGAATTATTTTTCATCGTATTTATTGGTTTGTTTATTCTAAATTATCTCACATATAATTTCTTATATATTGTATGTAAGTTTGTATCATGTTTGCCAAATTTAGACAAAAATATCTATTAATCAAGTTTGTACAGTCATTTTTTTTCTTCACCCATTTATTTTAGCAGTTTCACTTCTTCTCTCATCTCCCTTATTGCAGTCGATTGTACCTTTGGTTCCTTCGTCAATACAATCTGAATCGCCTGTTTTAATTTCTCCGGATGTCGATATTCCGGTTCCGCATAAAGCTTTGCCAACAAGTAATATGGATAAATTCTTCCCGGAAGCCGATGAGTAGATCGTATGAAATACTCTTCAGCCTTTTCATATTTTCCTATAGCCTGATAATTCTTTCCTATTATGTTCAAAATCATAGGATCGCAACTATGTGCCATTGCCTCTTTCAAAATTGCTGTAGAACTATTATATTCTTTCAACTTATGTAAAGAATGTCCATATTCAAACAAAAATGCTCCCCTATCATTCAATTCCGGATAAATTTTCTCATACCCTTCTTTGGCTAAACGAAATGCGCCTATATTATAGTGCATTTTATACCTAAACCATTCTTCACAAGCATTATACTGATTATATTTCCAATAGTAACTTCCCAATAAAGCAATCATTATAATAAAGAACAATATTTGTAACCGTGAAGAACCCACTACACAAGCAGCCAATAAAAAATAGAATGCTATAGCAAATCCGGGTATTTGCATTGGATAAGATGAAAATGCAAATACTAAAACAGAAATCAAACCAGCACATGCACTTAGTCTTTTCTCTGTTATTCCTATCCAAAGGCAAAAAACAATAATCAATAACACAACCAATAGAAATAAGACTCCATATTCTACAGCTATTTGCAGATATTCATTAAAAGCGTATTCAGGACTTCCAGCTACTAATTCTTCTGTAGATGTAAACTCTTTTTGGGAGAAATATTTTTCCTGAGCCATTCCATAAGCCGATGCAAAGTTTCCAGTACCATGTCCAAGGAAAGGTTTTTCCACAATAGCCATAACACTCACTTTCCAAATTAACAGACGTCCATTAGCCGAATCTACTTTTAATTGAAAAAGAGCATAACCAACTATTATCAATACCATTCCCCCGGCAATAATAGCCGGAAATACTCTTTTCTTATATTTTCGGCCTATCTTCCTTAAACTAGTTCCCCATGAACGGTATGTAGCATATACCCATATCCCAGAAATTGCAACAGCCATCCATGCCGAACGGCTCATACCTGCCGGTAAAACACAAAGAATTAACAGCAAGACTCCTAAAGCCACACAATATTTACTTTGCTCGATCCAAGTACGTTTCTTCACCTTTTTTAGATTCAACCATTCACTCAAACAAATAGGAAATACCATTGCTAAGTATCCGGAATAAGGCCCCGGATTGTAGAAAGAACCTGTAAGCGCATATAATGAATGATTAGAAACAGCTAAACCGTATATCTGCCTTAATCCCCAAACAGCCTCAACCCCACCTAAAATAATAAGAGACCAAACGACTGATAAATAAAATGCATTTTTCTTACAATCTAAGCACAAAGACATAAGAGTACATATCACAAAGACAATAGACATATGCCCCAAATATAGCTTCTGATATGCCATATCTCCGACCGCAATAGTATAAGATGAAACAGTCACAACACTTAAAAGTGCAATGACTCCAAACAGCATTAATAAATGAACGATATATTTATTCTGTAATAACATCTTCTATCTTTATTTGATCTGCATTAAAATCCGTTCCCAACGTATCTGATCGGTATATTTTTCTTTTGAGTTCCAAATACGGGTAGCTTTACCTACAATATATTCTTCCGGCAGCATCCCCCAATATCTGGAATCCTGCGAATTCGCCATATTATCCCCCGATACAAAATAATAGTTCTTTTTAAAGCAATACTGATGAATAAGACTATCACCAATAAACACCTGTTCCTGTTTTAGTTCTATTTTTTTCTTTTGCTCCCATGCGATCAGTTGTCTGTATAAAAGATAAGTAGTATGGTTCATTATTACAATCTGATCCTTTTGTGGGATAGGCAATGGCCCGAACTCTCGAATATTCCATCCTAGGCTTTGATCATAAGGAAATGTTCCTACTACGATTCCTTGTTTTTCCGGTTGCTGTAGCCCGGCAAGATATTGCTGAGCTTCATAATTTCCCAACTGTTCGCGACATCCACGCACTTTATAAAATCCTCCTCTGATTTCCAATGTATCCCCAGGCAAAGCTATACAACGTTTCACATAATACTGCATTACGTTCATCCGGATGCTATCCCACCGATTCATCTGATAAGGAAAATTAAAAACCAGTACATCATTTCTTTTAAAATGCCCCAATCCCGGCATCCGGTAAATAGTAACATCTTTGTTATCCAAAGCAGCAAACACATTAAACAATCTGGCTCCTTTTATCATTTTATTAACCAATATTCTATCTCCATCTTTTAATGCAGGTCCCATAGAATCTGATGGAATTTTAAACGATGTGAAACAGAATAACTGTACCAAGAACAAAATTACTATCATGCAGAATATCATGAATATTAAATTCTCTATTATTGCTAGAAATTTCTTCACTTTATTCATATGCATCCTTTAGTTGAATCAATTTATGATAAGCCATCAATCCCAGCACACATTTCACACGTTTGTCATTTGCATCTAATAACTCAATAGAAGGAAGAACTTCACCTTTCATCTTTTCTTCCAGATAATTTGCCCACAAACACAAATGACTCCAATGCAATTCAGCATAACTGAAATCTTGTTCTGCCTCCACAATAGCAACCGTCATCACCAACATATTTGCAGCAGCCTCTTCAGCACAATTATCCACTTTTATTTGTTTGCTTGCAACCGGATATAATCCAATATCGTAAGGCGGATATTTTCTTTTCCAATGTTCATCTTCACAATATTCAAATATTGGATTTAATAAACTTTTCATCCAATCAACACGATTAAAAAATAACAAAGCAGGAAAACTCCTATAAGCATCTCTAACATTACCCAAAGTATCTCCGAAGCAGAATGACTTATTATCCGAAGATAACACAAACCTATGGGAAGAAATAAAATTACGATATGAAGGAAGAATCTGTTCTGCAAATGTCTTATCACCCACTTGAAATGCTTTATTATTCCACAGATTATCCAATTTATTACATTCTTCCTTAAGTTTCTGATACCTGTTTCCAACAGCCTTCATTAATTCTTTAACCTCTCCTTTTCCATTGTCATTCCAAAGAGGTTGTAAACGCTCACCAATATATTGTATCCTCTGCCCTTCTCCGTATCCTATTAACAATATGCCTTTATTTCCATTTTCTGCACACAACTTTTGAGACAGAACAACATGACTATCATCGCATGAAAACGATGTTCCATCCGCCGTCAGACCTAAATATAAACTATCAGACTTGACAAACCGCCACTCTTGTTCAACCCAACTATCAATCTTCCTCCTACCAAACATCCATTCCATATCCACATCGAACAAAATTTCCACCGTATGCTCCTTTTTATCTTCTGAACGAACTTGATAGGAAAGGAAACCGACAGGCCATCCTGTCATATTCCACTTCTCTGACAAAGAAGGTGAAACAAAATCAATCTGAAGTTCTACATCCCCACATTGAAATACATAATGAGTTTGAGTAGCTTGTACATCTATTTGCTTCAATAGGGCCGTATCTGCTTCACTATAAGTTTTATTTTCAATATACAGACCAAAATCTAACAACGCAGGGCCTCCTGTATTACATCCATAAGCTGCCAAAACATTTGTTCCATTACCAATATGAGCAATAGCTTCATCTGTTAAACGTCCACATTTCGTTTGATATGTTATTCCTTTTTCAAATAAAAAATCTCCATTCCAAAAAAGTTTTATCTGATCATCGCAAATATAACAGACGTAAATTTTATGCCCTTCCAAAGCATCTTTATTATCAATCTTAATATGCCTGCGGACATATATATTTTCCGCCCCCCAAGCGGTACGAATCTTAGAATTTCCTTTTACAGGTCCAAAAGCTGCATTTCCTTCTTTCCAAAAAGAATCATCATATTCCTTTTGCTCCCACCCTTTTCCTGGAAACAAATAAGAATATTTCCCTGACCAACTGACGCTGTCATTTGCAAGAGAAGCTATAGGGGATATACGTAAAGAATCTTCCCCCATAAAACGATAGGTCCTACCATCTACCTGCAAAATCCCTGTCATTGGAAATATCTTTCCAGACTTCAATCGTAGATAATGTTTATTCAATGTATTTCCTGCCATTTTTATAGAGAATTCCGGCGTAATCGCCAGTAACGTATGCTCATCAGGAATAATAGCAATAGAAGATACAGCCTCCTTCTTCGAATGGAAACAAGCAGATAGCAAGACAATTATTCCTAATAAGATGATTGTCTTCCACAACACAACTAGTTTAATTTTAAGTCTTATTTCCATAGTTGCTCTCCTTTTTCATAAACAAAGACTCTCTCATCTACGCCGCGCGTATGGTTACGTAAGAACAAAAGTACATTCTGGGGAATCCCTCTGTATACTAATGAATCAACTGTAGATTTAATTCTTCCGGCGGATTTCCAATATCGATCACAATAATACAACTCGTAGATATCACCAGGACGAATATAATTATCCCTGTTGCGCGGAGTATATACAATACGGTCTATCTGCACCTTTCTACCCAAATCAAGTCCTGCCCATCCTCCGGAAAATTTAAAATAATCAAAAGAAGTCCACGTTTTTCCATCAAACACATTTGTATATTCATGCGTCCCGTCATGTTGATAGCATCCGGGAGTCCCTATAATTTTCCCAGACAATGGAAGAGTATCATTTTTTTCATAAAATGCGACTTCAGCCACATTACATAATCCTCCGGGAGGACCTACATATCTGATATAACGATATTCTTTATTTGAAGAACTTCTTACTGTCGTATTCAAACGATCAGGTTTACACTGTATGATAAACAAGGTATCGCTTACTGCAAAATCCAGTTGGTTACTGCCTTCAAAAACGCCCCCTATCATTCGGTCACGGAACATATTTTCTCCCTCTATATTACATTTAGCATACAATACCACATCTTGTGTATTTCCTTCAATAGAGAAATAATGCTGCTCCTTTTTCTGTTTATCCACATAAAAAGGATCAGTCAAAAAGTTCAAAGTACCATTCTCGTAAGTAGCCACCCTCATAAGCGTACCTCTTCGTACATTTCGAAAAGCCAGATGCTGTGCGTCAAATTCAGTCCAATCAACCGGTATCCAGTTATCTCTATTAGTAACACATAAATAAGCTATTCTCCCACTACATTGATTCCTATAAAGTTTTTCCAATGGAATGACTAATTCCTTTTCAAAAGAATAAGCATATTCATAAGTAACATCCATAAATTTCGGCAGACTCCAAAATGAATATACCTTTTCATTATATTTCGCCATTTGCTCATATAATTCTTTGTTTATATCAAAAGTATATCTATACACCTTTGGACTATCATCCCAACGATACCACCAATTTTTGCGGACCATTCCCAGATTCTCGGGAAAATTAGCCATATACGCTTCACCTGTTTTATCCCAGGCTACCAACCAAAAATGCCCAGCATTAACATAGCTACGTACAGGAACAAAATCAATAGCACAAGGAATTCCCAATGCCCGAAATAGATATACAGCAAAATCAGTCACTTCACGACACGTTCCTGACAAGTATTGTACATATTCAGGTCCGATATGCCCAAAGGAATAAGGAGTTGTTGAAGTATAATAATGCCACTTATCAGGCAATTTATTTATTAAGTAATTAGCAGCTACTACTGGATCTTCTATATCCAAAGAATCCGACATTCTCAATGTATCTAACAATGAATTATATTTTGCATAGTACATTTCACGCCAATATACCAAGGGTTCATCGCCAATACGATAAGGCAACAAATACTCACAAAACACATCGAATGATATACTCTTTCCCCAAGGCTGTTCCTGCCAAACTTTAAATGCCCAATCAATATTATGACACAAATAAGCAGAATCAATTTCCATAATATCGCGTATCTTATTGGGTTCTTTCATTGGACCATATACTTTCTTAACTGAATCTGCAACTTGTTGCGGTTCTTTTCCCTTGCTTTTTTTCAGCCATGCATAGTATGACTTATAGTTTTCTAATTGTTCTCCAACTGAATATCTATGAAAGGGCATATTTTCAATTAAATAACAGGCTGCTTTATATTTCAGGCTATCTGTATTTTTTCTTTTATAGTAACAAAGGACTTTTTCCAGCTCCCCTCTATTATCACCAGCAGACCGCAAAGCAACTTCTAAAGAAGTAATATCTACCTCTTTTTCAGATACAATGTTATCCATAATATGCCATCCCAAAACAATAAATAATATTATACATATATATGATAAATCCCTAAAGCACTTTGCCATATTCCCTCTTTATTTTGCATTTCCACTTATCTTTAGTCTAAATGGGGAACCTTCTGCATTACAATATATAATTACCGTTTTATCAAAATGCTCAGGATGCTCTGCTTTATACTTTATTCTCAGATTTAATTTCTGACCTGGTCGAATCGGTTCTTTTAGATATTCCACAGTAATACAACCACAAGAAACAGAAACATCCTCTATCGCTAATAATTCTTCTCCTGAATTACTTAATATAATGTCAGATATTTGCTCCTGTTTCCAATTAAAACTGCCCATGTCTAAAAATCGTTTATCCAAACTAGCATTTGTTCTTTGTTCTGCATTACACGGTAAAAAAGGTTTCTTACCAGAAATAATATTGAAATAAAGTTTTTTTATTTTAGGATTATAAACTGGATTACCAACAGCAATAACTCTATTATTTTTATCCAATAAAAATGTGTGGAGGTTTGATTCTAATGGAAATCTATTAAGTTTAGCAATGCTATCCTGTTTATCCACATATACTGGATATGTAAAATTAGCAGTCAATATAGCATGATAAATATCTTTAATTCTATTAGGAGAGAATGCAAATATAAACTTGACCCGACCTGCATATAAGGAATCAATTTCATTAATTAACATACTCCACGCCGACAATTGAAGTTTACAACTAGTACATCCTATCGAATCAACATATGCTAAAATTTTATACTCACTCTGAAGATTATAATATGTAGTATCCCTCAACATTGTTGTAAAATACATTTCTTTAGGGAACAGAATTTCTTTCTGTTCCCATTCTTTCAAAAGAGAAACGATGTTATTATCCTTATTTAAACATGACATCAAGAATAATGGCAATAACATAAGAC
>ERZ894223.1212-NODE-1212-length-18397-cov-83.403064_pt1 | contig 18397 bp, 19 predicted proteins | sample MGYA00380293_ERZ894223 | MGnify/ENA primary metagenome ERZ894223 (study PRJEB32331, sample SAMN06328445) | human gut metagenome | biome: human gut microbiome; feature: stool | host: Homo sapiens | collected 2014-11-05 ...
CAGCTTTTTGATTCTCTATAATTGATTTTTATTTTGTAACAGCTTTTTACTCTTTGTACGATATTTGCATGTAGACATGAAGAACATGTCTTTGAGTTTGATTTATTTGTATGTTTCGTAAACATTTTGAAAATATTGTACCTTTTTCTGAAATTATTCTCGTACTTTTGCAAGCGTATGGATTCATTATTTCTACTTCAGTTTGCATGTTTTATATTCATGCTTGTCAATGCCTTGTTCGTGGCACTCGCTATGCCGATTGCCATCTTTTCCACCACCTTATTATATATAGTAGGTCCTGCCGTATTGCTTGCCTTGCTGTTCTTCAATCTTACGTTTATCGCTCTCGGCAGCAGTTATGTCCCTACCGAAGAACTTCTGGATAAAGAAGAGGAAAATAAAGGTTCTTCGAGAACAAGATATATGAGAAGTGGGGGGTATCGTCAGGTTCTTGCCAAAAAAGCAAGATCATTTCTGCCGAGTGTGGATTCTCTTGTCGCACTCATCTTTACCGAATCTTCAAGAAAAAAGAAGGCTGTTCTCCTACAGAATGGAGAGCCTTTAAGTCTACAGAAGCAGCACAAAAAGATTCAAATTGAGCGTATCCATTTTTGTAAAAACACCAAAGAAAAAGCAAAAATTTTATCGAAAAACAGCCAAAAGGGTGTCGCATTCCTACGAATGCGACACCTTTTTGGTATGAATGCGACACTTGAACAGTGAAAAACCACACCTTCTTTCGTGTTGATGCACTATATTTGCAACATGAAGGAAATAATAGATACTATGCCAAGGATAGAATTAGCCCTGATTATCATCGGGGTGTTTGTACTCATATTATGCCTTATCTTCGGATATGCCATGATACATGAGTACAGGATGTACCTTGAGAATCATTGGAAGGCTCGCTATAGCTTTCGTGACTTCATCAAGAGAGAACGCTTTTATATCTTTCTGCTGTTGGCATCCATATTTATCTTACTGACCAACCTCTTGTATTTCTTGGAATGAAAAAAATAAACGAAATAATATGGTAAATCATTTGACAACAAAACACCGATTGCTGGTCGCTATGCTTGCATTTATTCTTCCCTTTGCTTTTGCGAAAGCAGAAGTAAAAGAAGGCGGAAAGACTCGTTGGCAAGGCTGGTACGTCGGAGTAGAGGGTGGGATGCCTTTCGGCTTCTCCACTTTCTCAAGTTTCGGACACGACAAGACGCACCTCGGTTGGGCTGCCGGCGTATATGGCGGCTATCGTTTCGGTTCCATCTTCTCGGCAGAGCTGTCCGCCAAGTATGGAGAGATGAGCTTGTCGGCACAAGACTGCTGCGTGGAACGCAAGTATTGGCTTGGTAGCGACGGAGTGCTTTACAAGGCAGGTGTCTTAGGCATGGACAGTTGGGAGTATGCCGATCTGAAGAGCCATGTCAGGATGGGACAGTATGGGGCAAGAGTGAACGTTAATCTCCTTGGGCTGTTCCATAAGACAGCTGACAGCCGATGGGATTTGGCTGTCTCGCCTCATATATATGCTGTAACGACCAAGGCTGACATCCGGACTATAGCCGATGATGCCAAGGTGATGAAAGGCTCAACCGACTGGCATCTTGGTTATGGCGCGGATCTGCAGATGGGCTACCAACTTACCTCATGCCTGAAACTTGGCGTCTATTCCGGACTGACTCGTCTTACTGGCGAACGCATGGACGCAATGCCGGAACATCTGCATAAGAACAACTTCGTTTGGGAAAGCGGCATAAGGTTGGGAATAAGCTTCGCAAAGACAAAGAAGAAGAACATGGCTGTGGAAACAACGCCGACAACAATACCGGAAACGCCGACAGCAATACCGGAAGCGCAGCAGCAGGTGACCACTCCTCAGACTGAACACCTCCAGAAGGAGACTGCAGATAAGGCTGAAACAAAAGTTGTTGAACAAGCCATAACAGAATCTGCAAAGGTGACATTCCCCGTCGTCTACTTCGCATTCAACAGTATCGCCATCAAGCAGAGCGAGCTGTCAAAGCTGAATGATATCCTACGTACATTAAAGGAGAATCCGGACATGAAGGTGACGGTGACCGGCTGGTGCGACACAAAAGACAGCGTGGCTGTCAACAAGCGCATATCCCGCCAGCGTGCAGAAGCGCTGAAGACATGGCTTGTGAGGAAAGGCATTGAGGCAAGTCGCATTACTGCCGTAGGAAACGGAAGCGACGGCTCTCTGGAAGCCGGAAAAGCTCGCCGAGTAGAGACCACGGACAATAATAAGTAACCCATAAAACACGGATAGAAAATGAAAGCAAAAAGAAGATTTAATATTTGGTTATGGGTGCTAAGAAATATGCTTTTAAAGAGTGCAAATATCTCACTGTAGTAGAAGCGCCGAGTCTTAATAAACTTTGTTCTGGTGTATTTAAAAAATGTGATCAGCTTTCAAAGCTGACTTTTGGCCCTATAAACTATGCAGATGCAAGAAATTGGCCAATATTTGAATACATTACCCCAAATATAGATTTAATTTTGTCAGACTATCAAAAAGAGATGATTGAAACTGACGATTATTTATATACAGCTAATAACGATAGAGATTATGCTGGTAGTGATGAACATAACAGCAAAAATTTCCTTGGACGTGAATTTAAGTCCATAACGTGTAGATATAAGGTTGAATAATAAAGTAGATTGTTTAACTCCAAAGCTGGGCAGGAGTATAAGTTGCCCAGCAAACATATCCCCACCCCCGTACCTCACGGGAAAACGACAAGGGTCTATATGCCACGATGAATAAGGTGGCGTATAGACCCTTGCTCTTCAAAAGCTACCACAATATTTACCAAAACTTTTCTTCTGTTTTCTTTGCGCTTTCAAAATAAAAGCTTAGCTTTGTAAGAGAGACTGATTAAAAAAGGAGGTTGCAATGCCAAAGATATTTGAATACTTCTGATTTATCTTTCTATTCTATTCGAATGAACATGAGCCAATACACGTTCATGTAATGAAGGATGGACATGAAGCTATATTCGAGATAATATTAGAAAATGGCGAACTTGTTGATATTCACAGAAGAACTTCTAACAAGATTCCACCATTAAGTGAAAAGGATGCTGCTACTGCTGAGGCCTTTGTTAAGAAGTACTATAAGAATATAGTTGATAAATGGGTAAACTTCTTTATTTATAAGAAAAGAATACGTTCAACTAAAATAACAAAGAAATTATGAACTTAAGTATTGTTTCTGCAAAATATGTGGCGCCATTAAAAGTGGAGTTGCACTTCAATGATGGCATCATTAAGACGGTAGATGTTGGTGCTTTTTTGAGAAAACATCCACATCCGCAATACAACTCTTACTTGAATGAAAACAAATTCAAGAGGTTCAAGATAGAGTTTGGCAATATCGTTTGGGGAAAGAATTGGGATTTGATATTCCCAATAGATAAATTATATGCAGGCGTTTGCTACTGAACAAGAAGGGTGTGTGTTATAACTCTATAATACAGTGCCTTTTACCGTACCTCACGGGAAAACGACAAGGGTCTATATGCCACGATGAACAGGTGGCGTATAGACCCTTGATTATATGGTGATATTCGTAATCTACATCTCCGCTTTCAGCAGCTTTATCTCTTCTGCTGTCAGCCCCGTCATATCCATGACCGATGCTTCATCCATTCCATTTGCCAGCATCTTCCTGCCAATCTCAAGGCTTCGCTGGTTCATGCCTTCTTCTCTGCCTTTTTCCATACCTTTCTGGTAGCTGTCATCTATGAGGGTTCTTTCAACGCTTACGGAATCCCAGAACTTGTCGTAGGCTCTGAGCTCGGCATCCGTGAAACCGGAAATCTCCAACTCTTCTACTGCTTTTCCTATCTCTGGGTCATTGAGCAGGTCGGTAGGAATCTCCTTCGTGTTGGAATTGATTTCCGTGAGGAAACGGAGCCACAAGACCATCATACGCTTGTCGGCAATGGAATGAGGAGTGAACTTCGGGAGTTCTATGAAGGTGAAATGCAAGCCCTCGATGACCTTATTGCTGTCCTTGTCGTGCACGATGCGGTAGTTGTGGATGAAATCAGGAGTATCATGCGCAAAGATATCATTTATCAGGTTGAGAGAATACACAGGTTGAAGTTCGCTGTATTTGCCTCCCTTTTTAGCCTGACTCACATAGAGCTTGGATGCATTGAACAGTACCCGCTGCTGGAAGGCATCAGACCATTCCATCTGCATTTCCACGCAGAACTTCCTGCCTCTGACATCTGTGCAGAGTACATCCACAATGGTGTTCTTACCCCCTTCGAGCTGTGGCACAAGTTCTGTAGGCAGATACTTTATCTCATGTATCTGCTCCTCTTCGCTGAGTGGCAGGAGTGCGTTCAGAAGGCTGATCAGTCTTTTGGGGTGATTGCCGAATATCTTCTTGAACGTAAGGTCTGCTTTAGGGTCTAAGTATTTCATAATCATCAGTTTTAAAAAACTCTACAGCAAAGTTACGGTTTTATTTTCATATTATTTTGTTTACTTACTCAAAAATTATTAATTTTGCATCACGTTTTGAGTATACTTAAAAATCATTATAATGGAGATTTCATACAAATGGCTTAAGGAGTACGTCGATTTCGACCTTACGCCGCAGGAAACAGCTGATGCGCTGACATCATGCGGACTTGAAGTAGATGCTCTTGAGGAAGTACAGACAATAAAAGGTGGTCTTAAGGGCTTGTTCGTAGGCAAGGTGTTGACTTGCGAGATGCACCCCAATTCTGACCACTTGCATATAACCACCGTCGACCTTGGTAAGGGCGAACCGCAGCAGATTGTCTGTGGCGCTCCTAACGTAGCTGCTGGCCAGAAGGTTATCGTAGCCGATCTGGGCTGCGTGCTTTATGACGGCGACAAGGAGTTTGTTATCAAAAAATCGAAGTTGCGCGGTGTCGAGTCGAACGGCATGATTTGTGCCGAGGACGAGATTGGAGTGGGAGAGAGCCACGACGGCATCATTGTGCTGCCGGAGGACGCTCCCGTAGGACAGCCCGCTGCCGAGTATTATCATCTGGAGAGCGATTGGGTGATTGAGATTGACATCACTGCCAACCGTTCTGACGCATTGTCACACTGGGGTGTGGCACGCGACCTCTATGCTTGGCTCAAGCGCAACGGTCATGAGACATCGCTGCATCGTCCTGACTGCACGGAATTTACAGTAGACAATAACGACCTCCCCATTGACGTGGAGATTGAGAATACGGAGGCTTGCAAGCGTTATGCCTGCGTGTCTATCACGGGTTGTGAGGTGAAGGAGAGCCCCGAGTGGCTTCAGAACAAGCTGAAGGTCATCGGTCTGCGTCCTATCAACAACATCGTGGACATCACCAACTATGTGATGATGGCTTATGGTCAGCCGATGCATTGCTTCGACGCTGACATGGTGACTGGTCACAAGATTGTGGTCCGCACCCAGCCGGAAGGCACCAAGTTTGTCACTCTTGACGGTGAGGAGCACACTCTCGGCGAGCACGACCTCAGCATCTGCAACGCAGAGGAGCCGATGTGCATTGCCGGAATTTTCGGCGGCAAGGGTAGCGGCACGTACGACACTACCACAAACGTGGTGCTGGAGAGCGCCTACTTCCATCCCACATGGATTCGCAAGAGCGCACGCCGTCACGGTCTGAGCACCGATGCCAGTTATCGCTTCGAGCGTGGCATCGATCCCAACGGCACCATCTACGCCCTCAAGCAGGCAGCCATCCTCTGCAAGCAGCTTGCAGGCGGTAAGGTGAGCATGGAGATAAAGGACGTTTATCCTAACCCGATGGCTGACGCCCGCGTACAGCTCGACTATGAATACGTTGACCGCCTTATCGGTAAGGCCATCGGTCATGACATGATAAAGGCCATCGTGGAGAGCCTTGAGATGAAGGTTGTGGAAGAGACAGCCGAAGGTCTGCTGCTCGACGTTCCCGCATACCGTGTGGACGTACAGCGTCCGTGCGACGTAGTGGAGGACATCCTGCGTATCTACGGATATAATAATGTGGAGATTCCCACACAGCTGAAGAGCTCGCTCACCATCCTTGGCGAGGCGGACAAGACTTATCACCTGCAGAATGTTATCGGAGAGCAGCTCGTGGGTTGCGGATTCCGTGAGATTCTGAACAACTCGCTCACTAAGACATCTTATTATACAGAGCTCAACAAGTACACCGAGGAGACCACCGTCAAGGTGATGAATCCGCTCAGCTCCGACCTCGGCGTAATGAGACAGTCGCTGCTGTTCGGCGGTCTGGAGAGCATCTGCCGCAACGTAAACCACAAGATGCCTAACCTGCGCTTCTTCGAGTTCGGCAACTGCTATCACTTCTCGCCGGAGAAGAAGAACGACGAGGATCCGATAAAGGCTTACACGGAGGAAATGCACCTCGGAATGTGGATTACGGGTAAGCGCGTGGAAGGTTCGTGGACTCATCCCGACGAGCAGTCGTCATTCTATGAGCTGAAGGGTTATGTGCTTAACATCGTAAAGCGTCTGGGCGTAAATCCCGGCATCATGGTTTGCGAACACTCGGACAACAACGTATTCGGCAAGGCGCTCGTATTGAAGACACGTGCCGGAAAGGTGCTCTGCGAGATGGGTACGGTATGTCATAAGATTCTGAAGAAGATGGATATCGCTCAGGATGTCTTCTATGCCGACCTTAACTGGGACAACCTCATGCGTGCCATCAAGAAGAACGAAACTCTCTATCACGACATCAGCAAGTTCCCGTCAGTAAGCCGCGACCTCGCATTGCTCATCGACAAGAGCGTACAGTTTGAGCAGATTGAGCAGATTGCCCGTCAGACAGAGAAGAAGCTCCTCAAGAGCGTGGAGCTGTTTGACGTTTACGAGGGCAAGAATCTGCCGGCTGGCAAGAAGAGCTATGCCGTGAACTTCATCCTGCAGGACGAGAGCAAGACGCTCACCGACAAGCAGATTGACGCCATCATGACCAAGCTTATCAACAACCTCAAGCAGAAGCTCGGTGCAGAACTGAGATAAGAGGTCAGCAAGCGAAACGAGTAAGGAAAATACAAAATACAAAATAATAAATAACAAATAAAAAAATGGGAAGAGCATTTGAATATCGCAAGGCTACAAAGCTGAAGCGTTGGGGCCACATGGCCAAGACTTTCACTCGTCTGGGCAAGCAGATTGCCATCGCAGTAAAGGCTGGCGGTCCGGAGCCTGAGAACAATCCCTCACTCCGTTCTATCATCGCCACCTGCAAGCGTGAGAACATGCCGAAGGACAACATCGAGCGTGCCATCAAGAACGCTATGGGTAAGGACCAGAGCGAATACAAGGAAGTGACATACGAGGGATATGGCCCTCACGGCATCGCTGTCTTTGTGGACACTCTTACTGACAACACCACACGTACCGTAGGTGATGTTCGCTCGGTCTTCAACAAGTTTAACGGAACACTCGGCACCACTGGCTCATTGGCTTACCTCTTCGACCACAAGTGCGTGTTCACCTTCAAGAAGAAGGACGGCGTAGACATGGAAGAGCTTATCCTTGAGCTTATCGACTTCAACGTAGAGGACGAGTTTGATGAGGACGAGGAAGAAGGCACAATCACCATCTACGGCGACGACGTAAAGGCTTACGCTCAGATTCAGAAGTTCCTTGAGGACCAGGGCTTCGAGGACATCGGCGGTGAGTTTACTTACGTGCCTAACGACCTTAAGGACATCGACGCTGAGCAGCGTGCAACCATCGACAAGATGGTGGAGCGTCTTGAGGAGTTTGACGACGTGCAGAACGTCTACACCAACATGAAGCCGGAGGAGCTTCCTGCTGAGTAAGGTCAGACTTTTCTGAAAGAACAAGATAAGAAGGGGCGGTTGTCTGAACGATAGCCGCCCTTTATTCATTAATAAGAACATCCAAAAACAATATCATTATGAACCACTTGGACTATATGACGGAGGGCACATGCAGCCGCTCCATCACCATTGACGTGGACGAGAACGGCATCATCCGCGACCTCTCGTTCTTCGGAGGATGCAACGGCAACCTGAAAGGCATCTGCGCCCTTGCCATCGGAAAGAAGGCATCGGAGATAAAGCAGACGCTGAAGGGAATAACCTGCGGCATGAAGCCGACAAGCTGCCCTGACCAGCTGGCAAAAGCGCTGGAAGAAATGGGCTACTAAGATATACAGTACTGTTGTCCGAATAAAATTGAAATTTTATAGACAACAATAAAAAAATATGTGTACCTTTGCTTACGTAAAACCTACTAATAAACAAAAGACCACTGCATACATAATCTATTAAGACGTAAAGTGCAGCAATTACAGGTCTGAATCTAATCATACAGTTATGCTAAAACAAATAATCAACGGTCGCGTTCTTACTCCACAAGGCTGGCTGGAAGGCGGCTCTGTTATTATCGACGGCAACAAGATATTGGCCGTATCGAACAGTGATCTCCATATCGTAGACGCAGAAATCATTGACGCTAAGGGATGTTATGTAGTGCCTGGCGGAGTGGAGATGCACGTACATGGTGGTGGCGGTCGCGACTTTATGGAAGGCAGCGAAGAGGCTTTCCGTGTGGCCATCAAGGCGCACATGAAGCACGGTACCACATCCATATTCCCGACGCTTTCTTCTTCAACGGTGCCTATGATTGAGGCAGCTTGCGAAACTTGCGAGAAGCTCATGACAGAAGAAAACAGCCCCGTGCTCGGACTTCACCTTGAGGGCCCTTACTTCAATCCCAAGCAGGCTGGTGCACAGATTCCTGAATGGATAAAGGCTCCTGTGCCGGAGGAATATGAGCCGCTGCTCGAGAAGTATTCATGCATAAAGCGTTGGGATGAGGCTCCTGAGCTTCCCGGTTCGGTGGAGTTTATCCAGTGCTGCCGCAAGCACGGCGTAGTGGCATCCATCGGTCATACACGTGCCACATACGAAGACGTCGTAGCCGGTCATAAGGCTGGTATGATGCACGCCACACACTTCTATAACGCCATGCCCGTAGTATATAAGGAACATGAGTTTAAGGTGCCTGGCACAGTGGAGAGTGTTTACGCCCTTCCCGATATGACCATAGAGCTGATTGCCGACGGCATACACGTGCCCCCGGTGATGCTTAAGGTGGCTTACAAGATAAAGGGAGTGGAGAAGACCGCGCTTATCACCGACTCGCTGGCTTGTGCAGCAAGCGAAGAAGGAGTGGCTTTCGACCCGCGCGTCATCCTTGAAGACGGCGTCTGCAAGCTGGCTGACCATTCAGCCCTCGCCGGATCAATAGCCACCATGGACCGCCTTATCCGCACCTGCGTGCAGATGGCTGGCATTCCGATGGAGGACGCATGCCGCATGGCGAGCGAAACTCCGGCAAAGATCATGGGCGTATTCGACCGCAAGGGATCGCTTGAGGACGGCAAGGACGCCGACATCATGATGTTTGACAAGGATTTGAAGCTCACTTACGTGATGCAGATGGGTAACGAGGTTACCAACGAACTCTAAACCGAATCGTTATGTTAAAACAATTTGTCAATGGTCGCATCCTCACGCCTAAAGGATGGCTTGATGGCGGCTCCATCGTTACGGACGGCAACAAGATCAGGGCTGTCTCGAACATCAACCTGCACGTTGTAGGAGCCGAAATCATCGATGCCAAGGGAGGCTATATTGTTCCCGGCGGCATTGATATGCACGCGCATGGCGGTGGCGGACGCGACTTCATAGAAGGCTGCGAAGACGCTTTTCGTGCTGCGGTGAATGCGCATCTGAAGCATGGCACCACCTCCATATATCCGACATTGTCTTCTTCGACCGTCCCCACTATGGAGGCTGCCTGCAAGGTATGCGAGAAGCTCATGGCTGAGAAGGACAGCCCGGTGCTCGGACTGCATATCGAGGGTTCGTATATTAATCGTAGGGAGGCTGGTGCGCAGAACCCGGTGCTGATTAAGGCGCCGATTATTTACGAATACGAGACGCTGCTTAACAAGTATAAGTGCATTAAGCGTTGGGACGAAGCACCTGAGTTGCCTGGTACGATAAGGTTCGTTAAGGAGCTTCGCAAGCATGGCGTGCTCTCTGCCTTGACTTGCACCCGCGCCACTTACGAGGACGTGTCTGACGCTTACAAGGCTGGAATGACCCACGCTTCCCACTTCTATAACGGCATGCCCGTTGTTTACAAGGAGCAGGAGTTTAAGGTGCCCGGTACTGTGGAGAGCGTGTATGCGCTGCAGGACATGACCATCGAGCTGATTGCCGACGGCATACACGTGCCGCCAGTGATGCTCAAGGTGGCTTACAAGATAAAAGGCGTGGAGAAGACAGCCCTCATCACCGACTCCTTGGCGTATGCCGCAAGCGAAGGCGACGTGCTGGCTGAGGCTCGCGTGATTATGGAAGACGGCGTATGCAAGTTGGCTGACCGTTCGGTTCTTGCCGGATCAATAGCCACCATGGACGTGCTCATCCGCACCTGCATACAGAAGGCAGACATACCGATGATTGACGTATTCCGCATGGCGAGCGAAACTCCTGCTAAGATTATGGGCGTGTTCGACCGTAAGGGATCCATCGAGGAAGGCAAGGATGCTGACATCATCGTCTTCGATAAGGACATCAACCTCACCTACGTAATGCAGATGGGCAAGGAGATAACCAACAAGCTCTAAACGTTATATCACACATACAGAATAAGGGCTGGATTCCAATCTTAGGAATCCAGCCCTTATTGCGATTATAGCGATATGTTCATTTATGTTTTACTTGTTATAGTCCTTCGGTGTGTATTTCTTGTCGAAATACACCATCTTCTTGTCCTTGTCAGAGCGCAGTGTCCACTGGAAGGAGAAGCCGGCTTTCTTGTACGCTCTGAAGTTGGTGCCCTCGTTGATTTGTGTCTGCAGCGCTTCGGCTATCTTTTCGCGGTTGATGTCGAAGATTGTCCTGTTGTCGAGGTCGCCTACGATGGAGCAATAATAATGGTATGTCTTGGTGTTGATATCGAAACTTACGCTGTCCGTACGCACATAGTCGCGTACCGGAGTGGGGCAGTACTTCTCTGTATACTCGCGAGCTTCCCGCTGCGCGCGTTTCTCAAGGCTCTCGTGGCAAGATGAGAGCAGGATGGCAGAAGCCATAAGTAAAAGAATGTTCTTCATATCTTTGTTTTTTATTATGCAAAGTTACCCAATTGTCGGAAAAAACAAGTAACTTTGCATTCAAAACTGATATATATCAATGGATAATATACGAAATTTCTGTATTATTGCCCACATCGACCATGGCAAGTCTACGCTTGCTGACCGATTGCTGGAGCATACGCAAACAATCAAGATAACTGAGGGCCAAATGCTTGACGACATGGATCTGGAGCGAGAGCGAGGCATAACCATCAAGAGTCATGCCATCCAGATGGAGTATAAGCATAATGGTCAGACATACATTCTGAACCTTATCGATACTCCGGGACACGTCGACTTCTCTTATGAAGTGTCTCGAAGCATCGCTGCCTGTGAGGGTGCGTTGCTCGTTGTCGACGCCACACAGGGCGTTCAGGCTCAGACCATCTCCAATCTCTATATGGCCATAGAGCACGACTTGGAGATTATCCCCGTCCTCAACAAGATAGACATGCCGAGCGCTATGCCTGACGAGGTGGAGGACGAGATTGTTGACCTCTTGGGCTGCAAGCGTGAGGACATCCTGCGTGCGTCAGGTAAGACTGGCGAAGGCGTGGAGGATGTGCTCCGTGCCATCGTGGAGCGTGTGCCGCATCCCACGGGCGACGAGAAGGCACCGTTGCAGGCGCTTATCTTCGACTCCGTGTTCAACTCTTTCCGTGGCATCATTGCCTACTTCAAGATTGAGAGCGGACAGATTCGCAAGGGCGACAAGGTGAAGTTCTTCAATACGGGCATGGAATATGAAGCCGACGAGATTGGCGTGCTCAAGATGGATATGGTGCCTCGTCAGGTGCTTGGCACCGGTGAGGTGGGCTATATCATCTCCGGCATCAAGGACGCCACGGAGGTGAAGGTGGGCGATACCATCACTCACGTAAACCGTCCGTGTGAGAAAGCCATTTCCGGATTTCAGGAAGTGAAGCCTATGGTGTTCGCCGGTGTCTATCCTATCGACCCGAGCGAGTATGAGAACCTTCGTGCTTCGCTGGAGAAACTGCAGCTTAACGACGCTTCGCTGACCTTTACGCCCGAGTCGTCCGTAGCTCTTGGCTTCGGATTCCGTTGCGGCTTCCTCGGTCTGCTCCACATGGAGATTGTGCAGGAACGTCTTGATCGCGAGTTCAATATGGACGTCATCACCACCGTTCCTAACGTGTCTTACTTGGTATATGACAAGCATGGCGAAGTGAAGGAGGTGCATAACCCGTCCGGTCTGCCCGAGCAGACCCTCATCGACCATATCGAAGAGCCGTACATCCGCGCTTCCATCATCACGACAGCCAACTTCATCGGCCCCATCATGACGCTGTGTCTCGATAAGCGTGGTGAGCTAATCAATCAGGAATATATCAGCGGTAACCGTGTGGAACTGCACTTTATGCTTCCGCTTGGCGAGATAGTCATCGACTTCTACGACAAGCTCAAGTCAATAAGCAAGGGCTATGCGTCCTTCGATTATCACATCGACGGCTTCCGTCCCTCGCGTCTTGCCAAGCTGGACATCCTGCTTAACGGCGAGCCGGTGGATGCGCTTTCTGCGCTTACCCATCAGGACAACGCCGTCTCAATGGGACGCAAGATGTGTGAGAAGCTGAAGGATCTTATCCCACGTCAGCAGTTCGACATCGCCATTCAGGCTGCCATCGGCGCTAAGATTGTGGCACGCGAGACCATCAAGTGTGTCCGCAAGGACGTAACTGCCAAGTGTTATGGTGGTGACGTCAGCCGTAAGCGCAAGTTGCTCGAGAAGCAGAAGAAGGGTAAGAAGCGCATGAAGCAGATTGGTAATGTGGAAGTGCCGCAGAAGGCATTCCTCGCTGTACTTAAACTTGACTAACTATCTAAGGACAGTATCACGAGGAAATACCCATATCGACCTAATAGCTAAAGAAAAAAGAACAATACAATAACGGGAATAAAAAACCTAATAAAGTAGAGAAGAAAGGAAAATTGACTTATGAAAGAGATAGTCAGTGCCAATAAGCGCGACATCGCTCGAGAATTGGCAAGACGTTACAGCACAATGACTCATGATGAGTTGGACATCTTGGAGAGTATTCTCGTATCGCAGAAATATGCAAAGGGTGAGATGATACTTAAGGAAGGCGAGATATGCCGTCAGTTCCTCTATATCGACAAGGGTCTTGTGCGTCAGTTCTACTTCAAGCATGGTAAGGAGGTTACTGAACATCTTGGTCAGGAACAAACCATAGTTATGTGCATTGAGAGCCTCTTTAAGGAGGAGCCTACCAAGCTTCAGGTGGAAGCTTTGGAGCCTACTACTGTCTATGCTCTGCCGAAAGCGGATCTCGAGCGTGTTGCCATGCATAATGTCAACATTCAGATACTGTATCGTAAAATCCTTGAGGAGAGTCTTATCATATCGCAGATACATGCCGACCTTGTTCGCTTCGAGACGGCACAAGACCGTTATAAGAAGTTGTGCAAGCTTTGTCCGCAGGTGGTGCTGCGTGCGCCGCTGGTGTATATTGCCAGCTATCTGCAGATGACTCCTGAGACGTTGTCACGCGTGCGTGCCTCCACGCTGCTCGACTAACAGATACTTACAACATACAAAAGCGCCCTGTAAAGGAATCATACCTTTACAGGGCGCTTTTTCGTTGTTATGTATTTTTTGACTTTTGCAAGCTCAGTTATTAATCATCAGTTTCTCAAACGATGGTATGGTTATGATGCCTCGGCTGAAGCTCAGCAGTCCGTTGTCCTGCAAGCGGTTTAGCTCTTCCGATATCTTCAGTCGGCTTTCGCCCGTCTCACTTGCCAGCCTTGTCATCTTTATGCGTACGGTCTTTGGTCCGCTTGGCTTCATGACGTGCGATCGGAGAAACCCGATAATCCTTCCGTGTGTGTCGTCCTTGAATGTGCGCCATGCGTTTCGTTGCGCCTTCTGTGCCACTGTCGACACGATGCCGACGAGATTAAGGCGGAAGATGATGAATTCGTCCGAGAGCCGCATAACGTCGTCCTTGCTGATGGAGAGCGTGTCGCAGACCGTCATAGCCGTGAAGTCGGACGAATAGCTCTGCGTCAAACCGAAGAACCTTTCAGGCTGCATAACGTAAGGAGCCTCCTCCGTCTCCTCCACAGAGTAAGAGCGGTCGTCCGCAGCAGTCTTCCTCGTCAGCGTGCCGTTTATCAGCAGCGTGAGTTCCTGACACGCATCGCCCTCCTTCTTGATAATCTGATGAGGCTCATACTTGTTAAAGCTGAAGCGTGTCTGTCCGATTATCTGCGTCAGGTTGTCGCTTGTCAGACCGTTGAATAGAGGTGAAGCCTGCAGCTTCTCGTAAAGGTTGAGCATGACGTAAGTAATTAGTTTTTGCCTGCAGTCTGCTTCTTCATCTCCTTGTCGAGGATTTTTCCTTCCATCGACTTCGAGTGCCATGTGCACAGCTTGCCGTCCTTATCCGTATATATAAGGTAAGCCATAAGCTCCGGTTTCTCCTCGAGCACCTTCTGTGCCTTCTCCATTCCCATCACCATGAAAGCCGTGGCATAAGCGTCTGCCTCTGCGCAGGTGCGTGTGAGCACTGTGGCAGAGAGGATGCTGTGCTGCACCGGCATACCCGTTGCGGGGTCGATGGTGTGAGCATATTTCTTTCCGTTCTTATAGTAGAAGTTGCGGTAATTGCCGCTTGTTGCCATTGCCATGTCCTTGACGTTCAGCACAGCCTGAATCTCCGTGTTGACGTTGATGGAGTCGTCCGTGGGCTTCGTCACACCGATCTTCCACGGCAGACGCTTTTCGCTGATGCCGTGAGCCACCACTTCTCCGCCAATCTCCACCATGTAGTTCTCCACACCTTTTCGGCGCAGCATCGCAGCCACGACGTCACAACCGTAACCCTTGGCTATGGCGCTACAGTCGAGCATCACGCGCGGATCCTTCTTCACAATCTTATGACCTTTAAGACTGATCTTCTCATAACCCACGATGGCACGCAGCGAGTCGATGGACTGTCGGGTGGGAGGGTTGCCGGTCTTAAATCCGAATCCCCACGCATTGACGAGCGGCGCCACCGTAATGTCGAAAGCTCCGTCCGTTTCCTCCGACACGTTCTGCGCCAGGCTGTACACCGTCTCGAACATGCTGTCCGTCTGAACATCCTCGTTGCGGTTTATGCGTGAGATGATGGATTCCTTGTTGAACATCGACAGCGCCATGTCCACCTTGTTCAGCTCGTCCAGAATCTCCTTGTCCAGCTTCTTGTTATGCTGGTACGTGATATGATAGAACGTGCCGAAGATTTTTCCCTCACTCTTCTGATATGTGGTGCTCTTCTGCTGGTAAGTGATGTATATGGTACCGATAATCAGAAACAGCAGGAAGGGGAGGTTGAAGTATAGTTTGCGCTTTGTCATCTATTTATATGTTGAATTGTTTTACGTTTAAATCTCGAAAATCACGTTGAACGTTCCACCCATGCGCGAACCGCCCTGCTTGCCGTATCCCGGCACATACCACGTGCCGCCCATCGTACCGTCGTTATGTGCGATGCTTCTTCTGTATCTGAACGACCATCCCAGACGTAACGGACCGGCTATCTTGGCGTCCACTCCGAACACGCCTTCCATCCAGTGATAGTTGGCCTTGACGCCTTCCGCGCCGAAATGCACGTCGTCGCCCCAAACGGGATCTTTCAGGTCCGTGCTCGATACGTCAAACTTATAGTAAGTCATGGCGTAGCGGAAGCCGGCGTATATGCGATAGTCGTCATGCTTGTTCTTGGCGATGTTGAAGTCCAGTCCCACGCGCCAGTAAGGAGCTGAAGTCTTGTATCTGAGCTTTGTGCTCGGGTCGTCAGCGTCCGCCTTTCCGTATCCAATCTCTACGACAGGGAAATAGCGGTCCTTGAGGTTCACCCTCGCCGCCACCTCGTACTGTCCGTAGTCGCTGAACGCTATCTGCGCCAGTCCGACGAGGTCTGCCGACACGGCTACGCCACGCAGCAGAGCTATAGAGTCAGTCTGGTTCTGCGCCGCTGCCGGAGCTGCTGTCAGCGCCAGCGTGAGCAGACTAATAGTTGCGCTCTTTGAGATAAAGGAGGAAATGCGGCTTCGTGTCATTGTATGTAACCTTGTCATTGTTTATCTTTATACTGTCGATGGCGTGGTGTGTGGTCCTTACGCCCTTGATGGTATGGAACATAGCCGGATTGCAGTCCACCGACTCGAAGTGAGGCAGATTCTGCTTCTCCACCCAAACCGTGTCCCTGGTCTTCACGCCCGTCTCGTACTGTGAGATATGGAACAGATAGATGTCCTCGTCTCTCTGATAGCTCATGGGCAGCGAGAGGCTGTCCGTAGCCGTCAGACGGTTTACGACCACCGTGTCGCTGCCGTCGTCGTCCATGTTGCGCGGAATGCTCACGCTGAGCGTGTCGGCAAGCGTCTTCACGTCGCCCGCCAGCTTCACCTTGGCGTACACCTTGTTATAGAGCGGACAGTCGAAGGTGGTGCAGGCGCCGAACGTCATCACCGCTGCGGCGGCAAGTGTGTATAGGCTTATTCTTCGCATCTCAATGTCTTCTCTATCTGATAGTCGTTGCGGTTCTGCGATGAGCGGCTGATGAGGTCGCCGATGAATCCTGCGAGGAACAGCTGCGTGCCTATCATCATCATCGTCAGCGCTATGAAGAAGTAAGGCGAGTCGGTGATGAGGCGCTGCGGTATGCCGTTGGAGAGACACCACAGCTTGTCCGCTCCGAGAATCACTACGGAGAGGAAGCCTATGAAGAACATCATCGTACCGAGGAATCCGAACACGTGCATCGGCTTCTTGCCGAAATTGCTCAGGAACCACAGCGTTATGAGGTCCAGATAGCCGTTGACGAAGCGGTTCCATCCCATAAACTTCGACTTGCCGAACTTGCGAGCCTGATGATGAACGGGCTTCTCTCCAATCTTGTCGAAGCCGGCGTTCTTTGCGAGATACGGAATGTATCGGTGCATCTCGCCGTACACCTCGATGTTCTTCACCACGTCCTTGCGGTAAGCCTTCAGTCCGCAGTTGAAGTCGTGCAGGTTGTGAATGCCGCTCACCTTGCGAGCCGTAGCGTTGAAGAGCTTTGTGGGAATGGTCTTTGAGAGCGGGTCGCCCTGCTTGCGGTTCTGCTTATATCCCGAAACGAGATCGTAACCTTCGTCCACGATCATGTGATAGAGACCCGGTATCTCGTCAGGCGAGTCCTGCAGGTCTGCGTCCATCGTGATGACCACGTCGCCCTCGGCAGCCTTGAAGCCGCAGTAGAGAGCAGGACTCTTGCCGTAGTTGCGGCGAAACTTTATGCCCTTCACCTTGTCCGACTTCTCCGCCAGCTGCTCTATCACCTGCCAAGAACGGTCAGTTGATCCGTCGTTTACGAATATCACCTCGTAAGAGAAACCGTTGGCGTTCATCACGCGCTCTATCCATGCGTAGAGTTCGGGCAGCGATTCCTCCTCGTTATATAGCGGTACGATTACTGTTATGTCCATATTCTGTATTTATTTTCTTCAGTTTGCTTTTTATATTGAACTTGCGAAAGTTCTGTTGTTTATGCGTTTATCTTTCCTGCGTTCTGCGTGTTGCCTTTGCGTCGGCAAACCAATGCTATTGGCAGACTTATGAATACGCCCACCACAAAGTTCTGCATCATGAACATAAACGCCCATTGTATAGGCGTGAGCATGTTTATTGTTTTTATGGCATCGTCAATCTGTGCCTTGTCGATGCCGCTCTGCTCGTACAACGGAGTTACCTCGGTAAGCGCTTTGCATATAGTCTGTGCGAAGACGCCATTGTCGAGAAACTGGAAATAGGCAAACTGCACAAGCGCGAAGGCCAGCGAGGCGTAGAAGAACGTGTAGATGCCATGAAGCAGTCCACGTCTGAAAGAGATGATGCCGCCCAGCGCATAGTCGCGAAACTTGCTCATTCGCCATGCAAGAAAAATCGGCGTTGATATTGTCAGCAGGTCGGCAATGGCGCCTGCCTTCAATAGGGTGTAGCAAGCGAAGCTCGCTGTCCATAGCAACGCCATTAACATGCCGTCCTGACGGGCAAACGCTTTCACTTGCATAAAGCTTTCTATTTTTGTCATCTTTGCTTGTTATTGTCCTTACATTTAAGATGCAAACTTACTACTTTTTTTCCGATTATATGGTCAAGTGGCTTATTTATT
>ERZ894223.1214-NODE-1214-length-18381-cov-6.382135_pt1 | contig 18381 bp, 19 predicted proteins | sample MGYA00380293_ERZ894223 | MGnify/ENA primary metagenome ERZ894223 (study PRJEB32331, sample SAMN06328445) | human gut metagenome | biome: human gut microbiome; feature: stool | host: Homo sapiens | collected 2014-11-05 ...
CATCTGGTAGTGTTCAATAAGAGTGCGACGGCGAGAGAAGTGGGTGCGGAACTGACCATTTCTGCACCGATTGGGGAGATACTGAGTCAGATTACGTTATAATATGATTGTGGTAAGTTCATGTGGATTTAGACCTTGGAACTCTGGCAACACACATAAGAAAAGACTGGAAAGAGCAGGTAGACAGATTTATGAATGAGATGAGACAGACAGCGTGGAGCAGAGAACATCGGAAGAAGCCGTACGTGACCGCTGTGATATTGGCGGTATTGATTGTAGCTGAGATATTTATCCTGAGCGGCATACTTGGATATTTATTTGGAACGGCTGGAGTGGTACTTCATGAGATTGTGCTGGCATTGATCGGTGTATTAATGATTCTGATCATGCGGGGCAGAATGAAGACGGCATTTCCATTTCGGAAGCTGAAATGGTCTGGTATATTTGGCTCTTTGATCCTGTGGGGCGGTATCTTGCTGCTGACCAGCGTGGTGACACTTACGATGGCGTATTTTTTTCCGGACCAGATGCTGAATGCGAGTAATGGTGTAGATGAATTGATGTCTGCGACACCGATGTGGATCGACCTGCTGGTGGTTGCAGTGACGCCGGCAATCTGCGAGGAGATTGCATTTCGCGGAGCATTACTGACCTGTTTTCGTGGGACGCGGAGCAAATGGACTGGGATTATTATCGTAGGATTATTCTTTGGTGCGTGCCATGGCAGCGTGTGGCGTATGGTGCCAACGGCGATACTTGGACTTGTTATGGGATATGTTCTGTTTGAGACGGAGAACATCTTCTATTGTATGCTGATACATTTTACCAATAATGCATTTTCAGTAATACTGACAAATGCACTCGTGTGGCTGGAGAGGCTGCAGGGAACAGGCGCACAGGCAGTTGATGTGGCAACAGACAGACTGCCGTTAGCATCTGTTGGCATTTATATGATTTTTGCAACGATAGCACCACTGCTCTTATATATAGGTAATTATCTGATTCACAGGGGGCAGCCGGGATATACGAAGGTATTCCCACGGGAGAAAAGAGGAGCGCTGTGGGGAATGCTTGGTGCCTGCGCAGTTCTTTTTGGATGTGGAGTCTTTCTGATATCCGCCGCTGTTGTGCTTCAGGTAATGCTGGGGTAAAAAAAGGATTGCCTTTCTGGAACGAATTGCTATAATGGAGTATAGATTTAATATAGGATAGTAGGCTTATGAGCCAGGCATGAGAGTGCCGATGGAGGATAAAATGAAGATATTGATTGCTGGTGATGGTAAAGTTGGAGCATCACTGACTCGGGAACTGACAGCAGCCGGGTATGATATTACACTGATTGATTCGAAGCAGAATGTGTTGGATAGTAGTATTGAGCGATTTGATGTGATGGCGATTCGGGGTAATTGCGCATCTATGGAAATACTGGAAGAAGCAGGCGTGAAGGATGCGGATCTTCTGATCGCGGTGACAAGTGCGGATGAAGTTAATTTGTTGTGCTGTCTTACAGCGCATGGTATGAATCCTGATATTCATACGATTGCACGTATCAGGAATCCGGAATACAGCAAGCAGATTTATCGGATGCGTGGGATATTTGCGCTGTCATTGTCAGTGAATCCGGAGAAGCAGGCTGCGATTGAGATTGAGCATCTGCTGAAATACCCGGGATTCCTGAAGAGAGATTCTTTCGCAAAGGGAAGACTTGAGATTGTAGAACTGAGAATTGGTTCGGACAGTAAGCTGAAGGATCTGGCATTGAATGATTTGGATTCCGTAGCAAAATGCAAAGTACTGGTATGCGTTGTATTGAGAAAGGGCAAGGTAATTGCACCGGATGGTAATTTCGTATTGCAGGAAGGCGACCGTATCTTTGTTACGGCACCGACCGATAATCTGACGATATTATTGAAGAATCTGGGCATTATTACGCATAAGGTACGTCGCGTTATGATCTGTGGCGGTGGTAAAGTCAGCTATTATCTTGCTGAGAGACTGAAGAAGAGTGGTATGATCGTGCAGATCATTGAACAGGATTATGAGAAATGTCTGGATTTGGCGAAGCGTTTGCCGGGAGCCAGCATTATCCATGGAGATGCCAGCAATCAGGCACTGCTGGAGAGCGAAGGCATCCAGGATTGCGATGCGCTGATTACGATGACTGGCATGGATGAGCAGAATATCATCATTTCTTTATATGGTAATAACTGTGGCGTGCCGCAGGTGATCACAAAGGTAGGACATCTGGATCACACCAAGATTATCGAGAATCTTCCTATAGGAAGTATTGTGAGTCCGAAGGAGCTGTGTACCAATGCAATCGTACGTTATGTGCGTGCAATGCATAATCAGGAAGGTGCTGCGATTACGGTGTACGGTATCGCGGATGGTCAGGCAGAAGCACTGGAATTTCTCGTGGAGAAGGATACCAGATACTGTGGAGTGCCATTGAAGAACATGGAGACGAAAAAGAATATCCTGATCGCAGGTATTTCTCATAAGGCGAGAACAGAGGTGCCGGATGGAGAGTCCAGCTTTGAGGTGGGCGATACGGTAGTTGTTGTATCCGGTCGTGACGAAGTACTATATCAGTTGGATGATATATTTGAATAGGTGAGGAGACGTCATTATGAACTATAAGATGGTTGGGCGTTTTCTGGCCCAGATATTGACTGTGGAAGGTTTGTTTATGATTCCGGCGGTGATCATCGGCTATGTATGCGGAGAAGATAATGCCATGCAGGCACTGCTTTGGAGTATTCTGATCATTGCAGTGGTGGTTGCGTTTTTAAGGCTTACCTGCAGGCATGCGGCAAGTGGATTCTACGCAAAAGAAGGTTTGGCGTGCGTAGGACTTGGATGGATCGGTATGTCATTATTTGGTGGACTTCCATTCTTTATCGCTCGCGAGATTCCGAACTATGTGGATGCATTATTTGAAATCGTATCCGGATTTACTACAACCGGATCATCCATTTTACCGGCAGTAGAAGACATGTCCCAATGTCTGTTGTACTGGAGAAGCTTCAGCCACTGGCTGGGCGGTATGGGTGTGCTGGTGTTCCTGCTTGCGATTGTGCCGGCAGGAGGCAAGGGCAGAGGCTATACGATGCACATTCTTCGTGCGGAAAGCCCGGGACCGGTCGTTGGTAAACTGGTTCCTAAGATGAAGGATACAGCGAAGATCTTGTATCTGATCTATATTTTGCTGACGGTCATTAATATTATTTTCCTGTTGGCTGGTCATATGCCGGCATTTGATGCATTTTGTACTGCGTTCGGTACAGCCGGAACCGGTGGTTTTGGTATTAAGAACGACAGCATAGCAGGTTATAGTCCGTATCTGCAGAATGTAACGACTGTATTCATGCTGTTATTCGGAGTGAATTTCTCCTGCTATTATCTGCTTTTGATCAGGCAGTTCAAGGCAGTGTTCTTTGATGAAGAATTACGGTTATATCTTGGCGCTGTGCTTGGAAGTACGGCGCTGATTGTGTGGAACCTGCGAGGATTCTACGGATCTCTGGGTGAGACTATACGACATGCGGCATTCCAGGTGTCCAGTATTATTACAACCACCGGATTTGCTACGACGGATTTTGATAAATGGCCCGGATTTTCCAAGGCGATCATATTGTCGCTGATGGTACTCGGAGCGTGTGCAGGAAGTACCGGAGGAGGTCTGAAATGCGGACGCGCGCTGATCTTGCTGAAGAGTGCACATCGTAATATCCGTAAAGTTCTGCATCCACAGAAAGTGCAGGTAGTGCGCAACAACGGTCGTATGGTGGACGAGAAGATTGTGGCAAGCATCAATGCGTACATGGCTATCTATGTGATCATTGTGATCTTAAGTTTCCTGATGATATCCATTGATGGATTTTCGGTGGAGACGAATCTTTCAGCAGTGCTTGCATGTTTTAATAATATCGGACCGGGACTGGATGCTGTAGGACCGACCTGTAACTTTAGCGCATACAGTATTTTCTCCAAATTAGTACTGATCGGAGATATGCTGGCAGGTCGACTGGAGATATTCCCGATATTGATCCTGTTATCAAGATCTGCGTGGAGCCAGAGATAAGTGCATCATAACTGGATTTTGTTTCAATATTATATGAAGTTTACCGTATAAACGGAACTGTATAGATACATTAATAAGGATAGTAAGGAGAAGAATTATGGGTAAGTATTTTGGAACAGACGGCTTCCGTGGTGAGGCCAATGAAGTGCTGACAGTGGAGCATGCCTTCAAAGTGGGACGTTATATCGGATGGTATTACGGACAGGAACATCGCGCAAGAGTCGTGATCGGTAAGGATACCAGACGAAGCAGCTATATGTTTGAGTACTCGCTGGTTGCAGGTCTGACAGCTTCCGGTGCGGATGTATGCCTTCTGCATGTTACGACTACACCGAGTGTGTCTTACGTGACAAGAACCGAGGATTTTGACTGCGGTATTATGATCTCTGCCAGCCACAATCCATTCTATGATAATGGTATTAAGCTGATCAATCACAAGGGACATAAGATGGATGCCGACGTTGAGGCGAAGATTGAAGCATACATTGACGGAGAGATACCGGAGCTTCCACTGGCGAAGAAGGATCAGATCGGACGCACCACAGATTACTCTGCAGGACGTAACCGTTATATCGGATATCTGATTTCTTTGGCAACCAGATCTTTTGAAGGTAAAAAGGTAGGACTTGACTGTGCAAACGGAAGCTCATTTATGATCGCAAAGAGTGTGTTTGATGCGCTGGGTGCTAAGACCTATGTGATCAATAACGAACCGGATGGTCTGAATATCAATACGAACTGTGGATCTACTCATATCAACGTGCTGCAGGAGTATGTACGTGAAAAGGGACTGGATGTAGGATTTGCTTACGATGGAGATGCGGATCGCTGTATCGCAGTGGATGAGAACGGCAATGTCGTAGACGGTGACCTGATTCTGTACGTATGTGGTAAATATCTCAAAGAAACAGGACGTCTGAATGGTGATGCGATTGTGACAACGGTAATGTCCAATCTCGGATTATACAAAGCCTGCGATAAAGTGGGCATGAAATATGAGAAGACCGCTGTTGGTGACAAATACGTATACGAGAACATGGTAAAGAATAATTATTCTCTGGGCGGTGAACAGTCCGGACACATTATTTTCAGCAAGCATGCGACGACCGGAGACGGTATCCTGACTTCTCTGATGATTATGGAAGTTATGCTGGAGAAGAAGATGACCCTTGGCCAGCTTACAGAGCCTGTACGCATTTACCCGCAGCTTCTGAAAAATGTGCGTGTTACAGATAAGAAGACTGCCCGTGAGAATCTGGCAGTGCAGGCAGCAGTTAATGCAGTGGCAGAGACGCTGGGCGATGACGGACGTATTCTGGTGCGTGAGAGCGGTACAGAGCCTGTGATCCGTGTCATGGTAGAAGCAACGACGGATGAACTGTGTGAGAAATACGTAGATCAGGTGATCGATGTGATTCGCGCAGAAGGTCTGGTTGTGGGATAGAACGAACGGAATCTGGAAATAATACCTCCTGTAATAGGAGGTATTTTTTATGGATAAATATGTACCGATCAGAGATGTATATGCGAGAGAAATCCTTGATTCGCGAGGGAATCCTACGATCGAGGTGGAGATACTGGCTGGAGAGAAAACCGTGGGGTGTGCAAGTGTACCGTCGGGTGCGTCCACCGGGAAATATGAAGCAATCGAACTGCGTGACGGAGAGGCACGTTACATGGGAAAAGGTGTGGAATACGCGGCTGACCATGTGAATGCACAGATCGCGCCGGAGATCGTGGGGATGAATGTACTGGACCAGAGAGGGCTGGATGAGGTGCTGAAGAGACTTGACGGCAGCAGAAATAAAGGGAAACTTGGCGCTAATGCAATTCTCGGGGTGTCGATGGCAGCGGCGAGAACGGCAGCAAAAATATCCGAACGTCCATTGTATACGTATCTTGGCGGTGTACAGGCGAGGACATTGCCGGTTCCGATGATGAATATTATGAACGGTGGCAGGCATGCGGACAACACGATTGACATTCAGGAATTTATGATCCTGCCTGTGGGTGCGCCAGATTTCCGGGAAGGTGTAAGGATGTGTGCGGAGATTTACCAGAGCCTGAAAGCGCTGCTCGGGCAGCGCGGCTGTAACACGGCGGTAGGAGATGAAGGTGGTTTTGCACCGGATCTTCCGGATGCGAAAGAGGCACTGAGCATGTTAATGGATGCCTGCAAGATGGCAGGGTATCAGCCGGGAAAGGATATGTTGTTTGCGCTGGATGTGGCAGCGTCTGAGCTCTATGATGAGAAGCTGAATGCTTATGTGTTTGACGGTGAGAGCCGGATGCATGGACAGAAGGTTCTGCGTACGACAGATCAGATGATCGCGTATTATGAGGAACTGCTTGCGGAGTTCCCGATATATTCGATCGAAGATCCGCTAGACGAAGAAGATTGGGAAGGATGGGTCAAGATGACCGCGCACCTTGGCGAAAATGTATATTTGGTAGGAGATGATCTGTTTGTGACGAATACCGAACGTCTGAAGAAAGGCATAGAACTTGGCGCAGCCAATGCGATCCTCGTGAAGATCAATCAGATCGGAACGTTAAGTGAGGCATTTGATGCGGTGGAAATGGCACACCGGGCAGGCTGGCAGGCAATCATATCCCATCGTTCGGGAGAGACTGTGGATACGATGATCGCGGATATTGCGGTCGCATTTAACACGGGGCTTATCAAGTCCGGTGCACCGTGCAGATCAGAGCGTGTAGAGAAATATAACCGCCTCATGAGGATTGAGGAAATGTTGGGAAAGACAGCAGATTTTCCTTGCTATATGGACACTCCTGTGCTAAAATAATTATGTTTAATCCGCAGGAGGTGTGAATCGTGGAAATTTTGAAGACCGTATTAATGATTTTACTTGCAATCGATTGTATTGCACTGACAATAGTTGTATTATTACAGGAAGGTAAGTCGGCAGGACTCGGAACTATCGGAGGTATGGCTGATTCTTACTGGGGACAGAACAAAGGACGTTCTATGGAAGGTACTTTAGTGAAGGTTACCAGAGTGCTCGCAGTATTATTTATCCTGCTTGCGCTGGCATTGAATCTGAAGGTATTTGCATAAGAAGATGAATTTGGATGTAAGGCACTCTTGTAATAAGGGTGCCTATTCTTATGTGCAGAAGTTAGGAGAGAAGATGGACCAGACATTTGAGAAGAGAAAAAAGATTATATATGAATTTATATGCGATGATATGTATGTGCCGATGAAGCTGAAGGAGCTTGCTATTCTGCTGCAGGTGCCGAAGGAGCAGCGCAGTGAGCTGAAAGCGGTCATGGATGCACTGGAGGCAGAGGGCAAGGTGCATGTATCTCAGAAGGGAAAGTATCTTAAGGGAGCAGGACGGACGCTGCGCGGTGTCTATCAGGCACACCCGCGAGGATTTGGCTTTGTAACGATAGAAGGGGAGACAGATGATATCTTTATCCCGGAGAAGGAGACCAATGGAGCACTTCACGGAGATACGGTGGAGATTCTGTTAACTGCTTCGCCGGAAGGAAAGCGTAAGGAAGGTAAGATCGTGAAGATCGCGGAGCGCGGTACGGCAAAGATTGTAGGTCTTTATCAGGTGGCAAAGGGCAAGCATTACGGATTTGTGATTCCGGATAATCAGAGATTTCTGCAGGATATCTTTGTGCCGGAGGAGCGCGCCAAAGGTGCGGTAGACGGTCACAAGGTGGTCGTGGAACTGACGTCTTACGGTTCAGATAATGCCAAGCCGGAAGGTAAGATCGTAGAGATTCTTGGTCACGTGAATGATCCGGGCGTGGACATCATGTCAATCGTAAAGAGCTATGATCTGCCGGTTGAATTTCCGGAGAAAGTGATGAATCAGGCAGAGCGTGTGCCGGAAGAGGTCAGTGATGCAGATATGGCGGGTCGCAAGGATCTGCGTGAGTGGGTGATGGTCACGATCGATGGCGAAGATGCGAAGGATCTGGATGATGCGGTATCGCTTACGCGGACAGAAGATGGCAAGAATTGGATTCTGGGCGTACATATCGCAGATGTGGCGAATTACGTGCAGGAGCGGAGTGCATTGGACAGAGAAGCACTCCATCGTGGAACCAGTGTCTATCTGGCAGATCGTGTGATCCCGATGCTTCCACACCGTCTGTCGAACGGTATCTGTTCGCTAAATGCAGGCGTGGACCGTCTGGCAATGAGCTGCATTATGACAGTAGATGCCAAAGGAGATGTAATCGATCATGAGATCTGTGAGTCTGTGATCCGTGTTAATGAACGTATGTCTTACACCAGCGTCAAGAAGATCCTGGAAGACCATGATGAGGAAGAGACGACGCGTTACATTGATCTGGTGCCGATGTTTGAGGAAATGGAGCAGCTTGCCGGTATCCTTAGAAACCGCAGACATCAGCGGGGTTCGATTGACTTTGACTTTCCGGAGAGTAAGATCATGCTGGACGAGGAAGGACATCCGATGGAGATTCGTTCTTATGACCGCAATGTGGCAACGAAGATTATCGAAGATTTCATGCTGCTTGCCAACGAAACGGTAGCAGAAGAGTACTACTGGCGAGAGATTCCGTTCGTATACCGGGTACATGAGACACCGGATGAAGATAAGATCAAGAAGCTTGCAATCCTGATCAATAACTTTGGTTATTCCCTGCATATTTCCGATGAAGTGCGTCCGGGGCAGATCCAGAAGCTGCTGGCGAAGATCCAGGGCACGCCGCAGGAGACGATGATCAGCAGACTGGCACTGCGCTCGATGAAACAGGCAAGATATACGCCGGAGAATGATGGACATTTCGGACTGGCGGCGCGTTATTATACGCATTTTACATCCCCGATCCGCCGTTATCCGGATCTGCAGATCCATCGCATTATCAAGGATGATCTGCGTGGCAGAATGAACGAGAAAAAGATGGAGCACTATCAGACGATTCTGCCGGAAGTAACCAGACAGGCAAGTGAGACAGAACGCCGGGCAGAAGAGGCAGAGCGGGAGACCATCCGCCTGAAGAAGGCTGAGTATATGGAAGCACATATTGGCGAAGTATTTGAGGGTGTGATTTCGGGTATTACCAACTGGGGCATCTATGTGGAGCTGTCTAATACAATTGAAGGACTGGTTCATGTTGCAAATATGTACGATGACCATTATGATTATTATGAGGATAGATACGAGATGGTTGGCGAGCACACAGGCAAGACGTACAAGCTCGGTGAGACGGTGTATGTGCGTGTGATCGATGCCGACTGTCTGACAAGAACCATAGATTTTGAGATGGCTGATGAAGGAGATATGGAAGATGGCGAAGAGTAATGGCAAGCTGATTGCCAATAATAAAAAGGCATATCATGATTATTTTATTCTGGATACTTACGAGACAGGCATTTCGCTAGCAGGTACAGAAGTAAAGTCCTTGCGTATGGGCAAATGCAGCATCAAGGAGTCTTTTGTAAGAATTGAAAACGGCGAGGTCTTTATCTACGGCATGCATATCAGCCCGTATGAGAAGGGCAATATTTTCAACAAAGATCCGCTGAGACCGAGAAAGCTTCTGCTGCATAAATACGAGATCAATAAGCTGCTTGGTAAGACGAAAGAAAAGGGTATTGCGATCGTGCCGTTGAAGGTATATTTCAAGGGAAGTCTGGTGAAGGTAGAGATTGGGCTTGCCAAAGGTAAGAAGCTGTACGATAAGCGTCAGGATATTGCTAAAAAGGATCAGCAGAGAGAAGCAAGCAGAGACTTCAAGATCCGTAACTTCGGATAGTTATCTGCTGAAAATGCGCTGAAACAGCCAGTGGCTGAACGGCGCTGCGGCAAACATATTCCAGAAGAATGCCATCGGAAAGTTCTTTAATACAGTGCCGACCCAGATGGCAGGAAGCTGTGTGGCTGGCATTCCGGCAATACGGCATTTGTCATAGAACTGAATCCACCGTCCGCAAGGTGGAAGCCCATTTTGTATGCGATATTGTAGACTTCCATTCCGATAGCCATGGCATAGGACATGATCAGACCGAAGACAGTTCCCTGTAATTTGTTCTTTGGCATAAATATAACCTCCTGTTACATAAAAAATAAAGGCGTAAATCCGGAGACAGAATACGAATACGTATCTATAATCTGGACTTACGCCTTTTTGCTGCTTGACTTAATTATTTTATAACTGTAGAAAAAGAAAAGTCAAGAGGAGGTTTCGGTAATACATTTTTCGAATAAATGTTAGTACTGAAAATATGGTTGCCCTTGTTGGTCTCTGTTATGAGATATTCAAGGGAAAACGGAAATAGCCGCCAACTACCGCAAATAGTTGACGACTATAAAAATTAGTTGACAATTACAATCGGGTAGCCGCTTACGGTTTCCCTTTTTGTATGTTCAATATAGCACATCTGGCAGCAAGACGCAAGAGGATAAAGCAGTCCTGTTTATGGACGTATCTTTATCTTCCATAATCTGCATTGCCTTTTCGCATCATTCATTTTCACAAACACATCCACACCATAGTTCCCCCATCCAGACGTGTCTGTTTAATATAATCAGAGACACTTTCAAACTGGAAGTTGTTGATTTCACATCCACACCATATCATAAAAATAACGGCACAGTATATGATATTCACACACAGCACCGTTATCATTTCGTTCTACTGAACAAGGATTGCATATCGAGTCCAACTTGTTCAGTCTTAGTGGACCTGGCGGGAATCGAACCCGCGTCCGAAAGCCCTTCCATTCCGGCATCTCCCATCACAGTCATTATACTGACATTCCCTCCGTCTCCCGCCTAATGACAGGCTGAAAACTTCAGTAGCTTCATAAAGTCTTCCATTCCCTCAAAGCTTTGGGAACGAAGTGCTCCGCCTCGTTGAAGCCGGTGACTCAGGCAGCGGATGACCCGAGGCCGACTGCTGCCAAATTAGGCAGCGTACGCTAAATTATTATCTGCGTTTAAATTTAAATAGAACTTTTAACGTAGTGTCCCACTACGGATGGCTTCCAGAACTTCTAAACCCCCGTCGAAACCAGTACAAGCCCGAATATAAAAGTGTACTGATTAGGCAGATGTTCTTTTGCGTATAGTCCATTATACGCAGTGGAAGGGGGAATGTCAAGGGGTAAACTGCATCATTCCTGACATGATACATCCACCTTTTGCTCCGCAGGAGGCGATTTCTGCTGCCTGATTTTGTGCAATCGTGTGAGTATCAGCATCCAACTGGATTCCGCCGATGGCATAGACCGGGATGGATACGCTCTTACAGACATTTCTTAAAAAGTCCAGTCCCCGAGGTGCCAGCCCCTTTTTACAATCTGTGACATAGACGTGTCCGGCGGTTACGTAAGTCGCGCCAAGTCTCTCTGCTTCCATAGCATCTTCGACAGAGTGCACAGAAGAACCGATCTGTGTAAAATCGTTCAGTTCATGTGCATATTCTCGGAGAAGTGGAAGGGGCAGGTGGATAGAAGTGCAGCCAAGTGCCCGTGCGGCATCCGGGTAGGTGTGGAGAATACATGGTACTTCATAGGAGTGACAGAGCTCCAGCACCTGTGCCGCCAGTTTTTCATATTCCTGTGCCGGCAGGTCTTTTTCCCGCAGAATGATAAACGCAGGATGTGTCTGACAGACCATTTCCAGCTGTTCCGGAAATGGCCTGTGACAGAGACTGCGGTTCGTGACTGCGACAACCTGCATTTCTTTAGACGTATACATAGTCGTTCATGACCGGCTGGAGATGGTTCTGAACCAGCGCCTGATAGACTTCATCTACGCTTCTTCCGTCAGAGATCTCGAACTGGTCGTCTCCTTTTTCTTCAATCTCATCGACGTGTTCACCGATTCCGGTGCTGACTCCGGCAGAAATTTTGGTAGCTGCGATCTGCACCAGGTTATCCCTTACGCGGGCACATTCTCTGGTAGAGATAGTGATACTTGCAAATGGCATCAGCAGCCGGTATGCGCAGACAACCTGCAACAGCTGTGCCTCGTGTACATCCATCGGATTGATCCGGTCATTGTTGATGATCGGACGGAGTCTCGGACAGGAAAATGCGATCTCGGCATGTGGGTATTTGCGCTGCAGGAGCCATGCATGATAGCCTGTAGCAAATGCGTCCTTGCGGAAATCATCCAGCCCTAAGAGAGCACCGAATCCGACACCGCGCATGCCGCCCATCAGTGCGCGTTCCTGTGCATTGACACGATATGGGAAAATACGCTTGTGTCCGGCGAGGTGGAGTGTTTCGTATTTGTCGGAATTGTAAGTTTCCTGGAATACGGTTACGTAGTCGGCTCCGCATTCGTGCAGGTAAGCATATTCATCGGAATTCATAGGGTAGACTTCTAATCCGATGACTTTGAAATATTTTCTTGCAATCTTACATGCCTCGCCGATGTATTTGACGTCAGATTTGACACGGCTCTCTCCGGTCAGGATCAGGATTTCCTGGAGTCCGGATTTGGCAATGGCAGCCATTTCCATGTCGATCTGCTCTGCGTTAAGCATCGCACGGCGAATCTTGTTGTGACAGTTAAATCCACAGTAAATGCAGTAGTTTTCGCAGTAGTTGGCAATGTACAGCGGCGTAAACATATTAACGCTGTTGCCGAAGTGCTTTCTGGTCTCGCGCTGCGCAGCCTGTGCGATCTCTTCCAGAAATGGAAGTGCAGCAGGGGAAAGGAGTGCGGCAAAGTCTTTCGGTGTTACCGGATCTGCCTGCAGTGCCCGGCGCACATCAGCAGCCGTATAGCTGTCATAGTCATAGTTTTTGGATGCTTCCACCACCTGATCCATAATGTCAGAACCTGGATCCTCCATACCTGGCAGGTAGGTCATGTGGTCAATACGGTTTTTCTTCTGATCTTCCAGAATTTCTTCGTTCAGAATACTTTCGTTCAAATGTTCTTCTGTTGCATGTTCTTTCATAATGCTCTCCCTCCTGACTTACTCGTGTAAGAATCCGGTCAGTGGTGAAGAAGCGCTTGCACCACGATCCAGAGTTCTTCCAGGACCTGCGAGATAAGCATTACGTCCGGCAATGATAGCGTCGCGGAAAGCAGAAGCCATGAGAGCAACATCTCCTGAGGTTGCAATAGCTGTGTTTGCCATGATAGCTGCTGCACCCATTTCCATTGCTTCACATGCCTGAGACGGACGGCCAAGACCTGCATCTACGATAACCGGAAGATCGATCTCGTTGATCAGGATCTGGATAAATTCCTTGGTGCAGAGACCTTTGTTAGATCCGATCGGAGCGCCGAGAGGCATGATACAGGCAGCACCTGCATCGGCCAGATCTCTTGCAGCATTCAAATCCGGATACATGTAAGGCATAACAGTAAATCCTTCCTTTGCCAGCATCTCGGTAGCTTTGATAGTTTCGTAGTTATCCGGCAGCAGATATCTGGAGTCATGGATAACTTCTACTTTTACAAAATCACCGCAGCCAAGCTCTCTGGAAAGCTTTGCAATGCGAACAGCCTCCTCTGCGGTTCTTGCACCGGAAGTATTTGGCAGCAGGGTAACATTTTCCGGAATGTAATCCAAGATGTTAGCAAGTCCGCCTTCATTTGCACGGCGGATAGCCAGGGTAACGATTTCGGTTCCGGCATTCTCAACGCATGCCTTTACCAGATCCAGCGAAAATTTGCCGGAGCCAAGGATAAAGCGGGAGGTAAATTCGTGACCGCCCAGTGACCATTTGTCAGTTGTCTGATTCATAATAAATAACCTTCTTTCGTGAATAATATTGATGTTGGTTTGCTCATCTGAAGGCAGGTTAGCCACCGCCTACGAATGTTACAATTTCCAATGTGTCGCATTCGGTGAGCATGGTATCTGCAAAATGCGCTTTGGACAGAATCTTGTGATTCAACTCTACAGCAATGCGACCAGCCGAATACTGGTTCGTTTCCAGATATTCAGCAACCGACATTGGATGTGGAAGTTCTACATTCTTTCCGTTCACAGTGATCATAGTGCGCTCCTTTCCTGAGAGAGTTAATTCGTGCGACGTTTCAGAGCCTGTCTCGATTACGCTGTAAATCTGCATGGCTCTGAGACGTTACAAAAAAAGAGTCCACAAAAGAATACACCCGCGGTGGTGCACCCCTTCATGAACTCCTGTTCAATCTCAAAATCAATCGTATGCCGATAAAACATATTCGGTTTTACTAACCAAAAGTATACGGAGTTTTTGGTGGGATGTCAAACATTTTGTCACCAAATCTGGAAAAATACGGTCGCCATGGAATAAGAAGAAAAAATGGAGTCATACTACCATTGTTCATAAAATACAAGGAGGAGTTACCATGATATTATCAGAAAAAGAACGTACTACGATTGAGGATTTACAGACACAGGAGAAAAGTTGTATTGAGAAATACGGAATGTACGCCGGGCAGGCAAAGGATCCTGAGTTGAAGAAGCTGTTTCAGACATTGCAGAGTAAAGAAAGAGAGCATTACGATTCACTCGGAAGAGTCTTGAAAGGCACAGTACCGTCGTGTGACTGCAACGACACGGCAGGGCGTGATTATGAACCGAAAGCGACATATACAGCCATGAGTTCACCGGAGGAAAAAACAAAGGATGCATTTCTTGCAACGGACTGTATTGGAACGGAAAAACTGGTGTCAGGAGAATATAATACTAACGTATTTGCATTTGGAAATACAGAAGTCAGGAAGCTGCTGGCGGACATTCAGGTAGAAGAACAGAATCATGCAGAAATGCTGTATAAGTATAAAATGGTGAATGGGATGAAGTAAAAATGCACAGAAAGTAATGAATATAGAAACGATATATAGACAGAATGAATAATACCTACAATATATAGGGATTATCGATTGGACAAAACTAATAAGGGAAGGTAAAATGACATAAGATAATATGTAACACAAATGAGGAGGGTAACATGAAAAAGAAAGTGATTAGCTTGCTTCTTGCAGCAGCAATGGTATTTAGCATGGCAGCTTGCGGAGCAAAAAGTGACAGTGACACCAAGGAAACTAAGAAAGAGACCACAACAGATGCGAAGGACGAATCTTCTGACAAAGAGATTACGGTTGTTGCAAGAGGAACATTTTATCCAATTACTTATACAGATGATGGGGGTAATTTAACAGGATTTGAAGTCGAAGCATTAAAAGAAGCCTGTGACAGAGCAGGTATTTCTGTCAAGTGGGAAGTATCTGATGACTACTCAGCTATGTTTGGCGGAATCGACAGCGGTCTGTATGATACAATCGTTGGTCAGGTTTCTGTAACAGATGAGAGAAAAGAGACTTATCAGTTCACAGATGTATATGCAGAGAATTCTATTAAAATGTGTGTGCGTGGTGATGATCCGGCAGAGACGTTAGATGATCTTCAGGGAAGAAAAGTATGTATTGAGTTTGGAACAGTCCTTCAGGATTTCTTTGATAAATACAATTCAGAGCACGGAGCAGATGAACAGATCGAATGTGTTGAGACTGCAGGAAGCCCATATGAAGAACTTGAGGTGGGACATTTTGATGCATTCCCGATCACAGAGTTATCCTTTGATTCTATTAATGAAAAAGGAGAATATGATTTCAAACTGATTGGAGATCCAATCATTGTTGATTATCAGGCATGGCCATTTGCAAAAGATGCAGATCCGGAGATTATTGATGCAATCAATAAGAGTATTAAAGAGATGCAGGAAGATGGAACGCTTAGCAAACTTTCAGAGAAATTCTACGGTCGTGATGTGACACAGATTACCGAAGAATAGTAAGTAAATGATAAAGGTAGTCTTTAGGGCTACCTTTATTTGTGTAATAAGTAAGGAGATCGATTATGAGATTTGATGTTGAATTTTTCTGTTCCTGTTTTCCGGCACTTTTGTTGAAGATTCCATATACGCTGTATTTAGGACTGATTTCTTTTTTCTTTGCTTTCGTGTTGGGTATGATTCTGGAGATATGTTATACATCTAAAAATAAGGTATTGAGGTATATAGCAGGATTATATATTTCATATTTTCGGTCAACACCGTATATCACGCAGCTATTTATTTTCTATTTTGGACTTCCGCAGATCTTTACATTTATGAGAGGGATGCCGGCAAGCGTGACGCTGGTTATTTCGCTTGCAATGAATTCTTCGGCATTTATTGCCGAGACGATCAGAGGTGGTTTAATGTCGGTTGATAAAGGACAGAAAGAAGCTGCGTTATCTATCGGCATGAGTCCGATTGCCATGTATATGGAGATTATTTTGCCACAGGCTTTTATTGCAGCATTTCCGTCACTTGGAAATTCATTCATCGGTATGGTCAAAAATACCGCAATTGGTTTTACAATCGGTGTAATCGAGATGCTTTCGCAAGCTAAAATTCTTGGTGGTTCCTCGCTGAGATTTATGGAAGCATATATCGCAGTAGGTATTGTGTACTGGGGAATGCTTGTGTTGATCAACCGGATTTTAAAACGAATGGAAGTACGGATCTGCAAGCATTTGTAATCATTAAGGTATAAGATTCCATGCGGGTATATGAAGGAGATATAGGATGATCGAAGTAAAAGATTTGCATAAGAGTTTTGGTAAACTTCATGTGTTGAAAGGCATAAATTTTACTGCAGAACAGGGAGAAGTAGTTGTGATTATCGGTCCATCGGGGATGGGAAAGTCTACATTTTTGCGATGTCTGAACTGTATTGAATTTCCAGAACAGGGCAGTATTGAAATTGATGGAGTGATATTAAATGTTCAGAAGAAAAACGAAAAGCAGATACGGGCACTGAGGCAGAAAAGCTCTATGGTATTTCAGAATTATAATGTGTTTAAGAATAAAACAGTTTTGCAGAATGTAATGCTTCCTATGACATCTGTACAAAAGATGAAAAAAGAAGAAGCAAAAGAAAAAGCATTAAAATATCTGGAACAGGTGGAACTGCTAGATAAAGTTGATGAGTATCCGTCCAGATTGTCTGGTGGACAGCAGCAAAGAGTGGGGATTGCAAGAGCAATGGCTGTGAATCCGAAGGTAATATTGCTGGATGAGCCGACCTCTTCACTGGATCCGGAGCTTGTATCCGGCATTCAGGATATATTGCGTAATCTGGCAAATGAGCATAGACGGACGATGATCATCGTCACGCACGAGATTAAATTTGCAAGAGAGATTGCTGACAGAATTATATTTATGGATGAGGGACGTATTGTAGAGGAAGGAACACCGGAAGAGCTATTCCTGAATCCTAAGAACGAACGTACCAGAAGATTTCTGGAAAAAATAGTGTAAGTGGAGGTTCGATGAGATATGTATGAATTGCAGGTGCGGAGGGCGCATAAAGCCCTTGGACTGGTACGACAGATTGTAGGTGTCCGGTTTCTTGTGATGCAAAAAGAATATGAAGATTGCCGGGCAGCGGAAGTGGATCATACGTCAATATGCAGCATGGTGCGGGAAGCGGGAAACGGAATGCGGGTGAAAGCAAAAGCAGATAACTTCCAGTGCATGAATGCGGCATATGCGGTAGGACTTCGCGAGATTCCGGCAGACGTGAGTACCGGAAGGGAAGACTATCGGAATGGACGTTATGAGAGTCTGGCAATTTCCAGACAGATCAGCGCAAATAAGCAGTGTATTACACAGAAGATATATGGTATAGAAATTGCACCGATAGAGATGATGGGAGAGGCTGACCTGGCAATTGTAATTGGAACCGCGAAAGACATTATGCGAGTTATGCAGGGCTATGCGAAATATTATGGAGTAGCAAAAAATGTAATCGCGGTAGCGAATAATGGCATTTGCAATGAGCTGATTGCCAAGCCATTTATGAATAACGATGTGAATGTGTCGCTGTTAAGTACATGTGCAAGAAAATCAGGCGAGTATGGAAGCGGCGAAATGGGCATTTCCATGCCAGTTCATATGCTGCAAAGTGTATTGAATGGTGTACTTGAAACGGTTAATCATACAGAGAATAATCGCCCTAAAAAAGAACTTTTAGAACGACTGGAATATCCGGAAGAACTTGGATTTGAAATCATAATGAATTATGATTATGGAACACAGGCGTCTGAATATGATAAATATTGCGATGAATGTGAACGTGCGGTTAACAGAGAATAGATGCAGATAAAGATACAAAGTCTGATAAATCGGAGAAGAATATGGAACAGAAAAGAATAAAAAGCATATCAGAAGAATTAGAACTTAAACGGGAGATCGTGGGAATCCGGTTTCTGGTATATGAACAGGATTACGATGCATGTTCGGCAGAACAAGCCGGAATAAAAACACGTTTATGTGGATTTGTTAATAG